>ERZ773229.18-NODE-18-length-217504-cov-38.288583_pt1 | contig 217504 bp, 194 predicted proteins | sample MGYA00580992_ERZ773229 | MGnify/ENA primary metagenome ERZ773229 (study PRJEB29015, sample SAMEA2737795) | human gut metagenome | biome: human gut; feature: human-associated habitat; material: faeces | place: China | collected 2012 ... | reverse complement strand
AAGCCAGATCGTTCTTCATTCCCATGTAAATGGCATTTTCCAGGGTTACAATTTCGAGGGCACCGGAATCCGTGTAATGACTGTTATTAATTGCATTGTAAAGGGATAATAGTGCTTCCTTATTCGAAAACAGCATCCGGAAAACAGTGTCCTTAAATTTGCGGTTCGCCACCGGTGCGCGTTTCGTTGTTTCATTTGCTTCATGTGCTTTTCCTGTCATAGGCAAGTCCTCCTTGTGTGTGGCAGGAGGATAAGCAGCAATAGAAAATAAATATTATATCCAGTGGCAAAAGATTACCTGCTATCGAATAATGGCAGTTATTTCCATACTGTATCGCTCCTGCTTTTTAGTTAAATAGTGAATCAAAAGCATAGATAGATACAGAAATGCTGGGTTCTATGCAGAACCGGATTTGAACTATAGAAAGTGCCATATAGATTGTATAATATATGCTTTTTCACATTTTAACATAGGAAGAGGGCAGGAGCAAGACGGAAAAATTATTCCGCGTCTATTTCCGCCTTGATTTCATCTTCGGTTGCCGCCATTGCCTGTAAAGTCATGGTAAGCAGTTTCTCTAAATCCCAGCCAAGCTGAGCGGCACCGCGCTCGATGACTTCGCGGGAACATCCGGCAGCAAAGCCTTTGCTTTTATATTTCTTCTTTAAGGATTTTAATTCCATATCTTTCGTGCTCTTGGATGGACGCATCAGTGCAGCAGCCCAGATAAGACCGGTTAATTCGTCTGCGGCAAATAAAACCTTTTCCATTTCGTGAACCGGTTCCACGTCAATGGTTGTGCCACATTCTACAGTAATGCCGTAGCCGTGGGAGCAGACCGCATGAATAATATCATCCGAAACGCCGCCTTCCTTTAATAATTCCGGAGCCTTAAGACAATGCTCGGCAGGATATAATTCGAAGTCGATATCGTGAAGCAGTCCCACGATACCCCAGTATTCAGCATCCTCGCCATAGCCTAATTCATTGGCATACCATTTCATAACAGCTTCAACCGTAAGCGCATGCTGAATATGAAAAGGGTCTTTGTTATATTTTTTCAGTAATGCAAAAGCATCATTTCTTGCAATGTGTTCCATTTTTTCGACCTTCTTTCTTTTGGCAGTTCAGTAAAAATATACACCGGATAAAATAAATGTGCAAATCAAATTTGTGTGGAAAAAGGGCATTTTTTTGCATATGGCATCATTATCCAAAGAAATGCTACAGGGATTGTTAAGAGGAAAGCTTGGTTTCAACGGAATGATTACTACAGATGCCACCAATATGGTAGGCTTTGGCTGTGCCGGAAGACGTAAAGAGCTGCTTCCGAAATCCATCAATGCAGGCTGTGACATGCTTTTATTTACGAAGAATCTGAAAGAGGATTACGAGACTGTTTTAGAGGCAGTTAAGAGTGGCATAATTTCAGAAGAACGTCTGAATGAGGTGGTTACTTATATTTTGGCAACAAAAGCATCTTTGAAGCTGCATGAGAAACAGAAATCGCATACTCTGATTCCGGATGAGTCCGCCCTTGATATTTTGCGTTGTAAGAAGCATATTGACATGGCATATCAGGTATCCGATAAAGCAATTACACTGGTAAAGGATGAGCAGAATCTTCTGCCACTTTCTAAGGATAAATATAAGAAGGTACTGACCATCGTATTAGGAGATGCCATCAGTGCCAGCGGAAAACCGGCAGTGGGAGACCACCAATCGGATATGATGCACCATGGTTTGTCCATGAGATTCCGACCATGTTTATCTCCATTGCAAATCCGTATCATATGCAGGATGTGCCGATGATAGAGACCTTTATCAATGCATATACAGCCAATGAATTTAACGTTGAAATGCTGGTAAAGAAATTAAATGGCAAGTCATCCTTTAAGGGAAAGAATCCGGTAGACCCGTTCTGCTATCAGAGACAGACAAGAACCATATAAAAGCACAGGGATAAGAGGAAAAAGATGAAAGCCTTGAAATTATACTGGATCGATATGAAGGAAAGGCACCTTGAAGAGAACCAAAAAGAAATCCTTTTACTGGTACAAAAAAGTAATCGAAAGTAATAGAGAAATTCTAAGATAAACGGCTGTTATTATCTTAAAAAATATTGCATATTTATGAAAAAATAGGAAAAAAAGTAAAAAAAACCCCTTGTTCTATCGGAAAACCTGTTTTATAATAGTGGGAAAAATGAACAGGAAATACGGAGGAAGAAGTAGAAATGAGCAAGAAACTGATTATCGTAACATCGCCGCCAGCTTGCGGGAAAACATATATTTCAAAAGAACTGGCAAAGAGATTAAATCATATTGTATATCTGGATAAGGATACTTTAATTACATTATCCAAACAGATTTTTGTAGTGGCTGGACAGCCATATAATAGAAGCAGTGATTTCTTTGAGAAGAACATTCGTGATTATGAATATGAATGTGTCGTAAATCTGGCACTGGAGGCATTGGAGTATGAAGATCTGGTTCTTATCAATGCACCATTTACAAGAGAAATCCGTGATATGGAATATATCAAAGGTCTGAAAGCCCAGCTGGCAAAGAAAGATGCTACATTAGTAACAATCTGGGTACAGACAGATCCGGAAATCGTTCATGAGAGAATGATTACCAGAGCGTCTGATCGTGATGACTGGAAGTTAGAGCACTGGGATGAATATATTGCATCCTGTAACTTTGAGATTCCGGAAGATCTGCATGATCCGAATGTAAAAGATGATTTACTGATTTTCAATAACAACAATGATGAAGAGTTTGAAAAGTCCATGAAAGAGATTACTGGAATCTTAAATGAGACTATCAATCAGGACTAATTACATAGTTTAAAAGTGGAACCCCGGGCAAAATGCTTCTTATGGGAAGAGAAGTATTTTGCCCGGGGATTTTTTACTTTACAGGAAATTGTTTTCCTGTAAAGTAAAAAATGCTCCGCGAGGATGCGCACTGCGGCGTATAAGGTAGATGTCGCAAGCGACCGCCGCAGGCGCGATAATGTGCCAAGGCACATTCTTTTTTTATAACAGAATGTGGAGAACTTTTTGTATTTGTGCTATGATGTGGATATGTGGAGCATATATGGAATGGATATCCGGCTGTTAAAAGAGCATCCGGAATATAAAGAACAAATAAAATTGCTTCCCACACGTTGGGAGAAGGTAAATAAAATAAAAAAAGAAGAGGACAGACTGAGGAGTATTGCTGCAGGCATCCTGCTTTCCTATGGGTTACGGGAAAATGGCATAGATTTAGATGCCTGTCAGCTTATAATGGGAACCCATGGCAAGCCGCAGGTGGCAGGCTGTGAGGGACTGCATTTTAATCTGTCTCACACAGGAAACTATGCAGTGGCGGTATTTTCTGATGCACCGGTTGGAATTGACATCGAACACCGGAGAGCATTCAAGCAGACGCTTTTGGACAAGTGCTGCACAAAGGACGAGCAGGCATGGATACAGAGCCAGCCGGATAAAGAAATGGCATTTGTACGTCTCTGGACAGCCAAGGAAAGCTATGTAAAATGGAGTGGAGAAGGAATTACCTTTCCCTTAAAGAACATTGCAGTTCACCGGAGGGAGAATGGCATCGCATCTTATCCGAAGAAAGATGGCATAGCACTTTACCGGGAAGGCATCCTGCAGCCGGTAAACTTCGCAGAGCATGATGAGATACCGGATTACCACATCTGCGTGTGTACGGAGTCTGAGAAAGAAAATGCGGCAGAAATTATATGGCTACAAGAGGACAGCTTCTCATGAGCAATGTCAGCGCATGATTCCCATTTGCTGTCTGCTAATTATGGGGCGGGGGAAGTGACAGAAAGGCAGAAGAAGGATGAAAAAATATAATACTGTTATCTTTGACTTGGATGGAACCTTATTAAACACATTAAAGGATTTGACTGATGCAACCAATTATGCATTGGAAAAATATGGACAGCCACAGCACAGTATGGAGGATGTCCGGAAATTTGTCGGAAATGGCATCCGCAAGCTGATTGAGCGTGCGTTAGAGGGCGGAGAGGAAAATCCGGAATTTGAGCATGTATTTGCAGCTTTTAAAGAATATTATGGTGAGCATTGTAATGATACCACCTGTCTTTATCCGGGCGTGGAAGAAATGATTACTTCCTTAAAGGGACAGGGCTATCGCCTTGCAATTGTTTCAAATAAAGCGGATTTTGCAGTAAAGGAATTACAGCAGATTTATTTTAAAGGAAAGATTGAAGTTGCCATTGGAGAAAAAGATGGCATTCGTAAGAAACCCGCACCTGACACTGTTATGCAGGCGTTAAAGGAGCTTGGAAGCAGCAGGGAAGAAGCGGTCTATGTAGGCGATTCTGATGTGGACATTGCAACAGCAGCAAATTCCGGTATGCCATGTATCAGTGTGACCTGGGGATTCCGGGATGTTCCATTTTTAAAGGAGCATGGAGCAACACATCTGGCAGCTAGTGCTGAAGAATTGTATGCAATTTTAGATGAATTCAATGCGTAAAAAGGAGAATGGCAAATGGAAATTATCCGACAGATGCAGGAGCGGAAGGACTTGACGGAACGGGAAAGAAATATTCGTGATTATCTGATGGAACATCCGGAGGCTGTCATTTCCATGACAGCAAAGCAGTTAGGAGAAGTTTCTTATAGCAGTACTGCAGCTGTAAGCCGCTTTTGCCGGAAAATCGGCTGTCAGGATTATGGAGAATTCCGGCTGCGTTTCCTAAGTGAATTGCAGAGTACGGAGGGTGGACAGGAGACGAGTACAGAGCATTTTGTAATACAGCAGCAGGAAAATGCCATGACCATTATGAATAAGATTGCGGACATTGACACCCTTGCCGTTGAAAAGACAAAGCGTCTTCTTACGATTGATCAGTTGGCGCGGGTGGGAAAAATGGTGCATGAGGCCAAGTACATTGATTTCTATGCCTTTGATATGAATATACATCTGGCACGCTACGGCTGCAGTCAGTTCTTCCATTGCGATAAGGTGGCAAATACTTATGCGGAAGATAATATACAAAGGATGATGGCATTGCAGAATAATGGAAATCATCTGTCCATCATGATTAGTCATACCGGAAATAATAAGAAGCTGGTGGAACTGGTAAGGGATTTACATCGGGCAAAAGCAAAAACCATTCTGATTACATCCCAGGGCAAAAGCAGGATGAAAGCATATGTGGATGAGGTTCTGCTGACACCAAGAACACTGACAGAGTGTGGAAGTATCCGGATGGAAGGACTGTGGACAGTGGCATTTTCCGCAGCAACAAAATACCTTCTGGATGTTATGTTTGCAATGGAATTTTCTGCCGGTTATGATGAAAATATAAAACTGAGCAAGCAATATTATGAGATTGGTGCAAAGAACCTGTGTGATACAGAAAAATCATAGCAATAAACTGAAACAAAATTTCAAGATTTCATTCATAAGAGCCGATTCTTTTGAAACGATCATTCAAAATCCGTCACACTTGTTGCAGAGAACAGAAAACATGTTATCCTTGGACTGTAAGGAAGACATTGCCATATGTCCCTTGCATTTATAGCATGTTTGAGCCCGGAAAATAAATTCCGGGCTCCGTTAAAAAAGGAGTGACGCATATGAAATTAAAGAAGAAAATGAAACGAATGTTAGAAGCAAATCTGATGAATGTAATATTTGCAACAGAGCAACAGGGATTAAAGAAACTGATGATTCATTTCTTAGAGACTTTATAACTAGAATTTTGATAACTGCAATATTACATTTATAAAATAAAAATATTATCAGGAGGGAGACGCATATGAGCATAACAGTAAATCTTTATTATACCGGTGAAAATGGAAATGCATTAAAATTTGCTCAGGAGATGGAAAGCAGCGGAACTGCAGAGGCAATCCGCCGGGAAGAGGGCAATTTAAGGTATGAATATTTTATACCGATGCAGGATGAGGAAACGGTGCTTTTAATAGACAGTTGGGAAAACCAGCAGGCATTAGATGTGCATCATGCTTCTCCGATGATGCAGACCATTGCGGCATTGAGGGATAAATACGACCTTCACATGAGAGTAGAACGTTACGTATCAGACGATGAAACCACGCAGGATGATAAATTCATTCGAAAATAAGCAGTGGGTATAGATGTGGGAGTAACGCACTGAAAATATATTTTAGATGCAAGAAAATAAAATTTGCCCTTGACAAGTAAAAACTCCGGTGCTATTATGTTCACAACTTAAAGAAAGAAGCTTTATCACTTTCCTTCTCAACAAAGTGATGGGGTATTCTTTCTTTTTTATTTCTTTTATACTAGTATGGAACAGAATAATATGATTATTGATGGCAAAGGCGCTGTCTCCGAATAGGAGCGGCGCCTTTTTTCGCGAGTAGCGAGAAAAATCGCATGCTTGCATGCAGATTTGGCGAGCACCGCGATAACTCGAGAAACGCGTAAAGCGTGTTTCTCGTAGTTTAATAGCCAAAGACAGGAGGAATTGTTATGAGCCAGAACTCAAATTTAATTGTGGGAGTAAATGAAAAAGTAAAGCCGGGAAAAGCAATTCTGCTTGCATTCCAGCATATTTTATCCATGGATTTGTATGTATTTCCAATCCTTCTTGCAGCCATGCTTGGGTTATCTGGAGCAGACACCAGTTACCTGATTCAGATGTGTTTCTTTACCTGTGGTATTGCAACCATTATCCAGACAGGAATCGGAATAAAACTTCCGGTGGTACAGGGCGCAAGCTTTGTTGCCTTAAGCGCACTTGCAGCAATCGGTTCCACCAACGGAATGCCGACCTTAATCGGAAGCCTGATTCCGGGAGCGATCATTCTCTGTCTCCTAGGTGTAACAAAGATATTTTCCAAAATCGTAAATAAATGTGTGCCGGCTTATATCGGTGGACTGGTTATTATGATAGTAGGTATTTCTTTAACCTCTACCGCAGCCAGCGGTGTAATCAGCAGCGATGGCGGACTGATGAACAATATGGTTCCGGGTCTTGCAGCAATGCTTACATTAATTATTGTAAATGTAATCTCTTACAAAACAAATTACAGACATAAATTTTTAAGTCTCTTTTCTGTAATAGGTGCGTTGATTGTAGGCTGTATCGTAGCTGGATTTATGGGAACATTGGATTTCTCCGCAGTAAAAGAAGCAGCATGGTTCCAGGTACCAAACATATTCCATTTTGGATTACCGAAATTTGAATTATCTCCATGTATTTTAATGACATTCATTTACTTTATCGTATTAATAGAAACAACAGGCGTATGGATTACCGTCAGTGATGTAACCGGAGAACCATTAACCGATGAACGACTGAATCGTGCAGTTATCGGCGAAGGTTTAGGATGCCTCGTTGGTTCCGTTTTCGGAGGAACTCCATTAACCGGATATTCATCTAATGCAGGTGTTATTTCAATTACAAAAATCGGCAGCCGTGTCGTAGTAATGACAGCAGGTGTGATTCTTGCAATTATGGGCTTTTGCCCGAAGTTAATGGCAATCATTGCATCCGTACCGGGTTGCGTTATCAGTGGTATCTTTATTGTTATCTGTCAGATTCTGATTGCAAATGGTTTAAAAATTGTCAGCCGTGAAAAGATGACACAGAAAAAAATCCTCGTCATTGGATTATCCGTTGTATTTACCGTTTCCAGCATGGTTATTTCTTCTGATGTAATGGCAATGTTCCCATCTACCGTCCAGTACTTCTTAAGCAGTGGTACAGCAGTTGGTGGTATTACCGCAGTCATTTTGAATCTGGTTCTGCCGGAAGAGAGTGCTGAGAAGGTAAAGAAGAGTGAAGGAGTTGTTGCACAATGATAATCAAGGGGAACTTTTTGTATACACCATCCATCGATGAAATGGTGGTAAAAGAGCAGGCGTATCTTCTTATTGAAAATGGCAAAGTAAAAGCCTTTTATGATACGCTGCCGGAAGAATACCGTCAGGAAAAAGTAATTGATTATGGAGAAGCCATTATCATTCCGGCATTTAATGATGTACATATCCATGCCCCACAGCTAATCAACCGGGGCGTGGGATTTGATAAAGAACTGCTTCCGTGGCTGGAAACTTATACATTTCCGGTAGAAGCAAAATATAAGGATGTGGCATTTGCAGAAAAGGCATATAAGCTCTTTTTGAACCGCCTGTGGGCAGTGGGAACCATGCGTTTTTCCGCATTTGCAACCTTACATAAGGATGCAACCTGGAGATTCATGGAGCTGGCAGAACAGTCCGGTTTATCCGGTTATATCGGAAAAGTAAATATGGACCGCAACTTGCCGGACATTTTAATCGAGGATACAGAGCAGTCCTTAGCAGATACGGAAGAGTTGATTATCCGAAGCAGAGAGGAATTAAAAGAATTCAGTTATATATTAACACCGCGTTTTGTTCCTGCCACAACAGAAAAACTAATGCAGGGCTTGGGAGATTTAGGTGAGAAATATAATCTTCCGGTGCAGTCCCATTTATCTGAAAACCGGAGTGAAATTGCCTGGGTAAAGGAACTGCATCCTTCCATAGAAGATTATACCAGAGTATATGAAACTTACGGACTGATGCGGAGTAACCGCACGATTATGGCACATGCTATCTGGCTTTCCGATAAAGAAAAAGATTTTTTAAAGGAAAAAGGCGTGATGCTTGCCCATTGTGCCCAGTCCAACGCAGACCTGTCCAGCGGCGTGATGCCGTTACGGAAGAATTTGGAAAGAGGACTTAGATGCTGTATTGCCAGTGATATTGCAGGAAGCCACACACCTGATATGAACCGCCACGTAGCAGCTTCCATAGAGCTTTCGAAAGTGAACTGGCTTTCCCATCCGGAGGAGAAAGCACTGCAGCTTCCGGAAGCACTGTATCTTGCAACCAAGCAGAGCGGAAGCTTTTTCGGTAAAGTCGGAAGCTTTGAAGAAGGCTATGATTTTGATGCACTGGTCATTGAAACCGATGAAATGGATGGTCTGCTGCCACGTACGCCATTTGAAAAATTAGAGCAGTATATCTATGATGGCAATGACCGGAATATTCTTGCCAGATATTGTAAAGGAAAATTTGTGGCAAAACCATTTGCATAGCAGACATTGCATAGAATACGAAAGAAGACACGAGGTATGTTCAGACAAACAACAGTTGGTTGAAACATACTTCGTGTCTTTTACGTTGCTAAGAAGCTATAAAGCACTGTCTATGACAGAACCTGCATGTAGAAAGTTTATCCGTGCAGTCCGGTATACAACTGATAATATTTACCCTTCTGGGCAATTAGTTCGTCGTGGCTGCCCCGTTCAATAATGCGGCCCTGCTCTAATACCATGATACAGTCACTGTTCTTAACAGTGGAGAGACGGTGGGCAATGACAAAGGTTGTTCTGCCTGCCATCAGTTTATCCATACCATCCTGAACGATACGCTCGGTTCTGGTATCGATGGAGCTGGTTGCTTCGTCAAGAATCAGTACCGGAGGATTGGCAACAGCTGCACGGGCGATGGCAAGTAACTGACGCTGTCCATGGCTTAAGTTGGCACCATCACCGGTCAGCATGGTATTGTAACCATCCGGAAGATGGCGGATAAAGGAATCAGCATTGGCAAGCTTTGCAGCAGCGATAACTTCATCGTCGGTAGCATCCAGTTTACCGTAGCGGATATTTTCCATTACGCTGGCGGTAAAGAGGTGGGTATCCTGTAATACGATGCCAAGAGAGTGTCTTAAGTCAGCTTTCTTAATCTTGTTGATATTGATACCGTCATAACGGATTTTACCATCCTGGATATCATAGAAACGGTTAATCAGGTTCGTAATGGTGGTCTTACCAGCACCGGTAGAACCGACAAAAGCAATTTTCTGACCGGGAGTAGCAAATAATTTTACATTGTGTAAGACAATCTTATCATCATTATATCCAAAGTCTACATCATCGAAGACCACATCTCCCTTTAACTCTACATAGTCAATGGAGCCGTCTGCCTGATGCTGGTGTTTCCAGGCCCAGCGTCCGCTTCGGGTATTGGAGGTCTCTACAAGCTTTTCTCCGTCTTTTTCTACATTGACAAGAGTAACATAACCTTCATCTGTTTCAGGTGTTTCATCCAAAAGGGTGAAGATTCGCTCGGAACCTGCCATAGCCATAACAATACTGTTTAACTGCTGGCTGACCTGGTTGATTGGCATATTAAAGCTCTTGTTAAAGGTTAAGAAACTTGCCAGTCCGCCCAGTGTAAATCCACCGATGCCATTTAAGGCGAGGACACCACCAACCATGGCACAGAGTACATAACTGATGTTACCAATCTGGGCATTTGCCGGCATTAAGATATTGGCAAATTTGTTGGCATTGTCAGCACTGCGGAAAAGCTGGTCATTTAATTTGTTAAAAGCTTCGATACTTTCTTCTTCGTGGCAGAAGACTTTAATTACCTTCTGACCATCCATCATTTCTTCGATAAAACCATTGGTTGCACCAAGGTCACGCTGCTGAGCGATAAAGTATTTACCACTTTTTCCGGCAAGATTTTTCGTGACAAGGAGCATGACACCAACCATTACAAGAGTAAGAACAGTCAGTGGGATATTCAGGATAATCATGTAAATCAGTACACTGACAATGGTAATGACACTGTTGATTAACTGCGGAATACTCTGGCTGATCATCTGACGAAGGGTATCAATGTCATTGGTGTATACAGACATGATATCGCCGTGGGCATGCGTGTCAAAGTATTTAATTGGCAGTGTTTCCATATGGGTAAACAAATCGATTCGCAAATCATTTAAAGTACCCTGCGTAACATAAATCATAATCTTAGAATAAGCAAAGGTACTTAAAACTCCCACACCGTAAAAGCATGCAACACGAAGGATGGCAGCAGCCAGCGGTGCAAAGTCCTTATCCGGTGAATTCAGAATCGGGATAATATAGCTGTCAATCAGGGTTTTCATAAACATGGTTCCCTGGGTGTTGGCAAGAACACTTAGTACAATAAAGACAAGTACCAGGAAGCAGGCAATTCCGTATTTCCGGAAAATGTAAGCCATCAGACGGCAGAATAATTTGCCCGGATTCTTTACTTTCCTTTTTTCAGCCATTACTGAGCACCTCCATTCTCATCAAAGTCACCACCGCCGCCGGTCTGGGATTCATAGACATCACGGTAGATGGCATTATTTGCTAATAATTCTTCATGGGTTCCAAAGCCGTTAATCTTACCTTCATCTAAGACAATAATGCGGTCAGCACTCTGGACACTGGAGATTCGCTGGGCAATAATCAGCTTGGTTGTACCCGGAATCTCTTCGGCAAAGGCTTTGCGGATTTTTGCATCGGTTGCGGTATCTACGGCACTGGTGCTGTCATCCAGAATCAGAATTTTCGGTTTCTTTAAGAGGGCACGGGCAATACAAAGACGCTGCTTCTGACCACCGGATACGTTGGTTCCCCCCTGTTCGATGTATGTATTGTATTTATCTGGAAAAGTGTTGATAAAATCATCGGCACATGCTAATTTGCAGGCACGGATACATTCTTCTTCCGTAGCATTTTTATCGCCCCAGCGCAGGTTATCAAGAATCGTGCCGGAGAAAAGTACGTTTTTCTGCAGTACAACGGCAACCTGGTTACGCAGGGTATCAAGGTCATACATTCTTACATCAATGCCGCCAACGGAGACAGAGCCTTCAGTTACATCATACAGACGGCTGATTAAGTTCACCAGACTGGACTTGGAACTTCCGGTTCCGCCTAAGATACCGATGGTTTCACCGGAATGAATAGACAGATTGATATCGGAAAGAACCGGCTCAGCCGCATCTTCTTTATAGCTGAAGGCAACATGGTCGAAGGTAATACTTCCGTCTTTTACTTCCATAACCGGATGCTTTGGGTTATTTAAGTTACTCTTTTCGTTTAATACTTCAGAAACCCGGCGGGCACTGGCAACACTCATGGTAATCATGACAAATACCATGGAGAGCATCATCAGGCTCATCAGAATATTCATACAGTAGGTTAAGAGACTCATCAGCTCACCGGTAGTGAGGCTGCTGTTTACAATCATCTTTGCACCAAGCCAGCTGATTAAAAGAATACAGGTATATACCGTAAACTGCATGGCAGGAGCATTGAAAACAACAACATTTTCAGCCTTTACCAGGAGCTTGTAAATATTTCCGCTGGCTTTCTTAAAAGTAGAAGCTTCATGGTCTTCACGGACATAAGCTTTTACGACACGGATAGCGGAAACATTTTCCTGGACTCTTGCGTTTAAGTCATCATATTTTGGAAAAGCTTCATTAAAATATCTGGTGGCAAACCGGATGATGATAGCAAGCACACCACCTAAGAGGATAACGGCAATCAGATAAACGCTGGCAAGCTTCGGACTGATAAAGAAGGACATTGCCATGGCACAAATCAGACTGGCCGGTGCTCTCGTACACATGCGGAGGATCATCTGGTAAGCATTCTGCAGGTTGGTGACGTCAGTAGTCATACGGGTAACAAGACCTGCAGTGCTGTATTTATCAATGTTAGCAAAGGAAAAGGTCTGAATATTTTCAAACATGGATTTCCTTAAGTTACGGGCAAATCCAGTGGATGCCCGGGCACCATATTTTCCACCCATAATTCCGGCAAACAGGGAGAAGCATGCAGCAACGACCATAAAGGCACCGACTACATAGATGTGATGGATGTCACCCTTGTTGACACCATTATCAATGATGGAAGCCATCAGAAAAGGAATTAAAGTTTCCATCAGAACCTCAAGAATCATAAAGATAGGAGTTAAGATGGAATCACGTTTAAATTCTTTAATTTGGGCAGCTAAAGTCTTTAACATAAATTTCACTTCCTTTTTTCTAAATTGTATGCTATAACATAAATGTTAGCATACTAACAGATATTGTTATATAACAATATTTTTTATATGTCAATGAATTTTTCGGGAAAGAAAAGAAGGATTATGAAATGTGCAAAGAGAGAAAACTTGGAAACGACATCCGGGTCATACACAATATGATAGGGATGTACTGCGACCGGTATGGTGCGGATCAGAGAGATGGTGTGGCACCGATGCAGGGGCGGACACTGGGCTTTTTATATTGTAATAAAGATAAGGTCATCTGCCAGAAGGACATTGAGCAGGAATTCTTAATTTCCAGGGCAACGGCAAGCAAAATGTTACAGTCCATGGAGAAAAAGGAGCTGATTACCAGAAAAGAACTAAAAGAGGACGCACGATTAAAGCAGATTCTTCTGACGAAAAAAGGGGAACAGCAGCATTTGAAAATGATGAACTTCTTTTCTGAAATGGAGAAGCTCCTGGTGGATGGAATGACAAAAGAAGAAGCAGATGAACTATCTTCTCTTTTGAATCGGGTACGCCATAATCTTGAGAAGAATCTGTAAAGATTAGGAAAAGTCATAAGGAAAAGAGAAGGTTCTACTTCCTATATATATGACTTTTTGCTATAATAGATGCAAACGAAGAAAAGGGAGGAGCAGGAGATGATTATTTTCTGGTTAGCACTTTTTGTAATATTATTGATTATAGAGATGATTACGGTAGGACTGGCAACCATCTGGTTTGCAGGCGGAAGTATGGCAGCCCTGATTGTGGCAGCAGTAGGAGGCCCAGTCTGGCTGCAGGTAATTTTATTCTTTGTGGTATCTTTTGTATTGTTATTCTTTACAAGACCATGGGCAGTAAAATATTTAAACCCGCATAAGACCCGGACGAATTACGAGGATGCCATCGGAAAGACCGTACGTGTAACCATGAAGATTGACAATATCGAGGAGACAGGAACAGCTGTATTAAACGGACAGGAATGGACGGCAAGAAGCAGTGACGATGCAGTTACCATAGAAGCGGATACTACTGCAGAAGTTGTGGCAGTAAGTGGTGTCAAACTGATTGTAAAACCACAGTAGAGTAAGAAAAGATAAGGCAGGCGATTGCATATGAAACTTGGAATGGTATTTGAAGGCGGAGCCAGCAGGACAATTTTTTCCTGTGGAGTGGCAGACGCATTTCTTGAAGAAAATATAATGCCTGATTATTTTATCGGCGTATCGGCAGGAATAGCCTTTGGCTTATCCTATTTGTCAAAGCAGCACGGCAGAAACTTAGAGCTTGCAAGAAAATATATGTCAGATGGCAATTATCAGGGATTTAAGTTCTTATTTGATAAGAACCGCAAAACCTTTTATAATCTGGATTACGTCTTTGATGAAGTGCCAAATAAATTACTGCCCTTTGATTATGATGCATTTGCAGCATTTCCGGGACAGGTGGAAGCAGCAGTGACCAACATTCATTCCGGTAAAGCAGAGTATCTTGAAGTGCCAAGAGACAGCTCCAGCATGTCAGTTATCGAAGCAAGCTGTGCACTTCCGGTATTTTTCAAGCCGGTGCAGGTAGGCAGACGCTATTATCTGGATGGCGGCGTGGCAGACTCCGTTCCATTTGAGAGGGCATTAGAGCAGGGCTGTGATAAAGTAATTGTCGTACTGACAAGAGAGCGTGGCTATGAGAAGCATACAGATGGAGGAACGAAGATTTCTTCTGCATTATATCGGCGTTATCCGAATATCGTAAAGGATTTGAAGGAGCGTCCGGCAAAATATAATGAGTCCATGCAAAAATTATTCCGGTTGGAAAAAGAAGGACGCGTTTTTGTAATTGCACCGGATACGACCCATGGGGTAGGCAGAACCGAAAGTGACCCGAAGCGGTTAGAAGAATTATACGAAGAAGGTTATCTTGAGGGCAAAGAACAGATGGTAGCATTAAAGAATTATTTAAAGAAGTAAGAAGCAGGAATGATGAGTGAACAGATAGAGCAGGAAAAGACAATTCATTATAATGATGCAAAAATCTGGCAGATTGCATTTTTTTCTATGAATAATACAGCAGCAAATCTGTATCTGGCTTTGATGGGTTATATCTCATACTATGCCAATTCCATGGCTGGCTTTTCTGTTGTACTGATTTCTTCGCTGGTAACAGCAATGAATATTTTTGATGGTGTAACTGACCCTGTGGTTGGTTTTCTGTTGGATAAGAGTAAAGGACGGTTTGGAAAATTCCGTCCTTTTATGGTGGCTGGAAATATACTGATGGCAGTCAGTGCTGTTCTCCTGTTTGCGACAACACATCTGATTTCAAAGTGGGTACGGATTCCGTATTTTATTATTATCTATGCAATTTTTATTATCGGATATACCTTTCAGACTGTGGTTGCCAAATCGGGGCAGACGATTATTACCAATAATCCGAAGAAACGCCCGCTGTCCACTTATTTCGATTCCATTTTCATCATGGCGGCATACGGCGGCAGTGCCTTGTTTGTAGCCAATTATCTGGTGCCGAAATATGGTGGATTTACCAACGAAGAGCTGTATGTGGAGTATGTATTCTGGGTTGTGGTATTGTCGGCACTGGCAACACTTTTGGCGGTAATCGGAATCTGGAAGAAAGACCAGCCGGGACGCTATGAACATCAGCAGACACAGAAGATTAAGGTGTGGGATTTTTTCTTGATTTTAAAACAGAACAAGCCAATCCGTATGCTGATTATGGCAGCCTGCACCAACCGGTTTGCGGCAACGGTATACAGCCATACAACAGTAGGCGTTATGCTTTATGGCATCATGATGGAAAATTATGGAATCGCCGGATGGATTGGTGTGGTGGCAGCATTGCCAACGCTTTTGGTAGTGACCGTTGGCATCCGGGCAGCACAACGGATGGGACAGAAGAAGGCACTGGTATTATTTACGGGACTTGGCATTTTCTTCCAGTTACTATTGATTGTGGTGTTGATGCAGGACAATATCAATACGGTTACTTTTAATCTCAAACATTTTAATGCCATTTCCTTCTGGTTTATGTTATTCTTTGTATTATTAAATGGCTGTAAGTCCATTACAAATAATATGGTGGTGCCGATGATTGCAGACTGCTCCGATTATGAGCAGTACCGCAGCGGTAAATTTGTACCGGGACTGATGGGAGCACTGTTTTCCTTTGTAGATAAAATCTTTGCAGCACTGGGAACGGCATTTGTAGGACTGGTAATGTTACTGATTGGATATAATAAAACATTTCCGCAGATTGGTGATGCCTTGACACCGGTATTGCGTTATACAACCATATTCCTATTTTGCGGAACACCGATTATCGGCTGGGTAAGTTCTTTGATTGCGTTGAAATTTTACCGGCTGGACAAGAAGAAAATGAATGAAATTGCGGCAGCATTGCAGGAGGAAGAGATAGAATGAAAATCGTTTTTTTAGATGCAAAATCAATTGGAGAGGATATTGATTTATCCGCATATGATGCATTGGGAGAAGTTATAAAATATGATTTCTCGACAGCAGAGGAAGCGGCAGTACGAAGCGTGGATGCAGATGTGCTGGTACTAAATAAAGTAGAAGTTAACGAAAAGACCATTGGAAATGCAAGCCACTTAAAGCTTGTGTGTGTGACGGCAACCGGAACCAATAATCTCGATAAGGCATACCTTGAAAAACGTGGTATTGCATGGCGCAACGTAGCGGGATATTCCACGGAATCGGTGGCACAGCATACCTTTGCCATGCTGTTTTATTTACTGGAAAAACTGCCTTATTATGACCGTTATGTAAAAGATGAAAAATATATCGGAGATAAAATGTTTACCCACTTTGATAAACATTTCAGAGAGCTGGCAAAAATGACCTGGGGCATTATCGGACTTGGAAATATCGGAAGAAGAGTTGCAGATATTGCAAAAGCCTTTGGCTGTCGTGTCATTTACTATTCCACTTCCGGACGGAACAGCCAGCCGGGCTATGAGCGTGTCAGCTTCGAAGAACTGTTAAAGGAATCGGATATTGTATCCGTTCATGCACCGTTGGATGAAAACACGTTGGATTTGATGAATAAAGAAGCTTTTCATCAGATGAAGAAAACGGCTATTTTCTTAAACCTTGGAAGAGGACCGATTGTGGTAGAAGAGGATTTGGCAGAAGCCTTGGAACAGGGTGAGATTGCGGCAGCAGGACTGGATGTCCTCCGGGTAGAACCGATGAGTCCGGAAAATCCGCTGCGCAGAATCAAAGACAGTGAGAAATTACTGATTACGCCGCATATTGCATGGGCGAGTGTGGAAGCCCGCACCCGCCTCATGGAGATTATCTGTGGTCAGATTCAGGAATTTTTCTCTAATGGAAGTCCGGAATCATAAGAGTTGTTTCCTAGCTCTAAGGAAAGTGCATCTAACTGTTCCCGGTAAACCGGCGTTCCAATTGGAAGCGTAAACAGTCTTGCAGTTTTATTTAAGATGGACTGATACCGGGTTCCCGCAGTATCCAGAAGGTCAAAGAAGGACTCATGGGAGACATCTTCTTTGTTCCATGGATTTCGCCAACGGAAATGACGAAGATTCAGCGGGTCTACCGTAAAAGTAAAGTAGTCACTTGGAATCAACGGAGAAATACATGCATAACCTAAAGTCTTTGCCTCGATTTTACGGGCAAGGACTTTTTTCTTGCCCTGCGGGTCACGAATCCATGCGGTATTAAGCTGCACAGCTTCTAAGGCAGCCTGCATGGAGCGGTAAGTAAAGCGGTACTCTTTATATGTGGAGCTGTAAGCCTTTAATAATAAAGAAGCAATAATGTGCCGTTCCTTCCGGCTGATGTGCAGGGTGGCACTCTGGTTGAATTCAGATGGCGCACAGTTTTTATAATAAGTAAGAAGCTCTGCATCAATATCTGTTTCCAGATATACATGATGACCAAAATAACCCTTATCATAAGTGCCATAGTGTGACTTGGCAAAGATATATGGATGACAGGTAGTATCTAAGACATAATGTCCAAGAAAGCCGCAGATATAGGAAATGGCAATCTGCTGCTCCGTCTCTTCCAAGAACATGTCCTTACTTTTTAAAAGCTGGGTAAGAAAAACACCGGTATTTTTGTGGTGTGCCAGCTGCCCGATATTTCCGGAAGAGCGGAGGTAGGACGGCAGGTAATAAAAGAAAATATCCGGTCCCTGTAAGCCCATACAGAATGCATGCGGAAATTTACGGATGCAGGAAACAAGATCCGGTTCCTCTAATTCACGAAAAGAATTCAGTCCAAATAAATAGTGGGTGGTAAATCCTGGCATAACAACAATCCTTTCAACTAATTATATTTTAAGTGATTGCAAAAAGGAGACATAAGTCTGCAGGTGAATTTTGATTATCCGAAGGGAATTCTTTTTCTTTGATATGAAATGCCAGCAGTTCTTAGTGCATGTTTTTCTTGATTGTAAACTGTCTTTCCGCCTGCTTTGACGGAAGTACTGCACTGTCCGCCGGATGCGGATGCAACATAAAGCCTGCAAGGGGCACTGGGAATTTCGATTTACATTTCGTTCGTTCTGGCAACCGGCGCAAATTCACATCCATGTTCAGATGCGCCTCGCTGGCACGTCCTGTGCCAGCGTTGCCGGATGCCAGACGAAATTCCAAGTGCCCCTAACAGCCCTTATCATGCATCCGCATTTCGGCGAACCGTGCAGTACTTTTGTCAAACATTGGAAAGACGGTTTTTATCACAGGAAGAAAAACATGCACTTTAGAACTGCGGTATTTTATAGCGAAAAAAGAAGCCCTTTGGATAATCAAAAATCAATCTGTTAGAAATTATTCTTTTTGCAATCGCTTATATATAGATAATTAAAGTATAGCACTTTTTGCCAGGAAATATAATACAGAAGTTTGACAAAAAATGGATATTTGATATAATCCTGTGTGTGACGAATAATCCATGGAGATACGTGGTAAAATAGACAGGCAGCAGAGGAAAAAGAGAACTGGGAGTGAGGTTTTATTAATAAGCGGATAAAGCAAATACTGAAACTGGTTTTTGTAATTGCCATCGTAGCAATTATCATTTATACGTTCCGGGATTCAGCCGGACCAATTTTAAAGGAGCTTTCTACAACTGCACCTTGGGTGGTCATTACCATCTGCGGTGCCGGTGTTATGTATAATGTGGTAGAAGGATGGATTAATTATTCCTTCGCAAAGCAGTATAATCCACAGTTTACATACCGGATGGGTGTAGAGAGCGCCTTTTATTGCTCATTTTACCGTGTGGCAACCTTAGGCAGTGGTGCCGGTGTGGCAGCGGTATATTATTTCAATGAAAAAGGAATTCCGGTTTTTCAGGGAACCGGAATGTATATGGTAGAGTATGCGATTCATAAAGTAACGATTGCAATCTTTTCCATTATTTTCTTCCTGTTAAATTTCGGATTTATGAAGGAACATTATTCCGAATATTTTAATCTTCTGATTGCAGGATATGTGTTGACGGCAGTGATAGCAACTGCATTACTTTTATTCTGCTGTTCAAAGAAGTTCCATGGAATTTTACTTTTCCTGGTGGACAAGCTGAACCGCAAAGGAAAATTTGATGCCCAGGCAGCCATGTTACGGGAACAGTGTGGCATCTTAGAGGATGCAGCAGGCATGCTTCTGACCAAGGGAAAACTAATCGCATCCATTGTAGCTAAGAATCTGTTGAAATTTGCATTCTGCTATGGCATACCATTCGTGATTTTATATCGGGAATATGGATTGACACTGTTACAGTCCTGGGCAGTTACTTCCCTTGCTTTTATGCTGGCAGCAGTCATTCCGTCTCCGGCAGGAATCGGTTCCTCAGAGTTTGTATTTACCGCATTGTTTACAGTATTGGTAGGAACCGGAGAAGCCGGTTCTGCGGCATTGTTATACCGTTTTGCAACATTCGTACTTCCATTTGTTATCGGTGGTGTGGTGGTATTACTGCATAAGCGTATTGACCGACGGATTGCAAAACGCAAGGCAGATAAGGCACAGCAGTAAGGGAAAGAGAAGGAATTAAGATGAAAGAAAGAAAAGGAATCAGTGGCAGCACACTGAAAATCATTGCGATTATAACGATGTTAATTGACCATATCGGAGCCGGAGTTCTTGGCAGATTGCTGGTAGTCCGTGGTATGAATGAGGCGGCAGATCTGAATGCATGGATTGATGCCAACAGTACCCTGGTGATTACATATCAGATGATGCGTTTTGTCGGAAGACTGGCATTTCCGATTTTCTGTTTTCTTTTAATCGAAGGTTTTGAACATACACATGATGTGAAGAAATATGCACTTCGTCTGCTTTCCTTCTGCCTGGTATCTGAAATTCCATTTGACTTATTATTCAATGGAAAAATATTGGAATTCGGTTATCAGAATGTATTTTTTACACTGTTTATCGGACTGATGGTTATGTGGGGATTTCAGGCAGTGGAGAATCAGGAACGGTTTGCGAAGTTTAAGAAAGTTATTTTTGATGCGGGAATTCTTGCAGCAGGAATCCTTGCGGCAGAATTTTTAAATACCGACTATGCCGGAATTGGCGTTGCCTGCATCGTATTACTCTATGTATTCCGTAAGAAAAAATCCTACCAGCTGCTTGCAGGATGTATCGGATTTTCCTGGGAGCTTACTGCACCGCTGGCATTCATTCCGATTGCGTTTTATAATGGAAAACGTGGACTTTCTTTGAAATACTTTTTCTACATTTTCTATCCGGCGCACCTTCTGATTTTGTATATCATCTGCTGGGCAATGGGAATGGGACCGATTGCAGTCGCATAGATTTCTTTAAGATTTTGTGAAGAGGCTTGCAAACAAAAAAGACCTGCGTTATAGTAGCGGATGGACAGAAGTTCTGTCACAGAAGAAGACAGCAGGATTGTAAGAAATGAATGAGAATAAAGCAGAAAGAAATAAAATAGAACAGAATAAAAAACATTCAGCTAGACTTATCGAACTGGATTATAAGAAAACAAATATAAGAGCCGGACTCATTGCTTTTGCAGTGATGTTGGGCTTTTGTCTCTATGGTGGGGTAAATGTTCTGGTGGCAGCTGCCGCAGGGCTGATTTATTTTGGCATCAAAAATCTTAGGATTACATTGCCGGAGAAAGCCAATCCTATCTGGGCTGCACTTGAAATTTTCTTAAGTGCCATCATGACAGAGCATATGGTGCAGTATCTTTTGCTGGATGCAGAGCTGCGGGAGAAAATCAGTGTGAATCACACCCGATGGAATGTGCTCTGCTGCATGGTCTTTTATCTTGCCCTGTTAGTGATTACAGCAAAGCCGAAGATTGCCTGCATGATAGGACATATTTTCCTCTTAAGCCTTGCAGGAATCAATTACTTTGTCTATCAGTTCCGTGGAAATGAATTTTCTTTCGGAGATTTGAAAGCGGCATCCACCGGACTTTCCGTGGCAGCAAATTATAAATTTGTATTGGAAGACCGGGCGGTCTATGTCATACTTCTTAGCATGATATATGTTGCCTTTATAAGGAAGCTGAATTTTGAATTTAAAAAGAAGTGGATGCTTCGGATCAGTGCCTTTGCGGCAGCGCTGGTGATGGGAATTTATGTGGGAATTGCCACAGAAGATACGGTAATGGAATCCTGGGAACAGAAAGGAACTTACCGCAACGGCTATATCTTAAATTTTGTACTCAGCATCCGGGATTCCTTTGTGGCGGAGCCGGATGGATACTCAAAAGATGTGGTGGAAGAGATTTCCAAAGAATATCCGGCACCGGAGAATAAAGGCTCGGAAGATGACCCGACCATTATAGTTATTATGAATGAGTCCTTTGCGGATTTGAGTGTGATTTCCCATTATGGATTTGAGACAACGGAAGAGGTAACACCATTTTTCGATTCCATGGACACCAATGTCATTAAGGGATATGCACTGTCTTCTGTCTTTGGTGCAAAGACACCGGATTCTGAGTGGGAATTTCTGACGGGAAATTCCATGGCATTCCTGCCAAGCGGCTCCGTGCCTTATCAGCAGTATATGTCAAAGAAACCGTATTCCCTGGTGAGTACCTTAAAGGAGCGGGGATATTCCTGCATTTCCATGCATCCTTACTATGCGTCCGGCTGGAGCAGAAGCAAGGTTTATCCGCTGTTGGGCTTTGATGATAGTCTCTTTATCGATGATTTTGACCAGACCAATATCATGCGGGAATATATTACGGACCAGGAATTATACAATAAAATCATTGACCAGTATGAGGCAAAGACTTCTGATGAAAAATTATTTATCTTAGGTGTTACCATGCAGAATCACGGTGGCTATACCGATTATTATGATAATTTCCAGAATACGATAAATCTTAAGAATCATTATTATAGTGATGTAAATCAGTATTTAAGCCTGATTCATGAGAGCGATAAGGCACTGGAAAATCTGATTACTTATTTTGAAAATGTGGATGACAAGGTCGAAATCGTATTTTTCGGAGACCATCAGCCGAGCCTGAATAATAATTTCTATCAGTCCATGAATGGCAAAGGATTATCCGGTCTTACCCTGGATGAACTGCAGGAATTATTTACAGTACCATTTTTTGTATGGACGAATTATGACAGTGAAAGTAACGATGTGGAACTGACCAGCCTGAATTACTTATCTACAATGACACTGCAGCAGGCGGGTATTGAACTGCCGGCATATAACCAGTTCTTAGCAGACTTACAGAAAGAGATACCGGCAATGAATTCCAGAGCATTTTATTCGAAGAGCCAGGGTGAATTCTTTCATTATTCTGAGGCACAGGGGGAAGATGCAGACCTTCTGAATCAGTATAATATCCTGCAATACAACAACATGTTTGAAAAAGAAAAAGACAAGGATAAAAATCTTTTTCCGTATTATGAAACACCGGATTAAAGAGTGAAAAACATAGAGAAAGTGAAGGGTATGGGAAAAACGGAAAGGCAGGGGGAAGATGTACCGGATTTATCTTGTGGAAGATGATGTAATTATAGCCAGAAGTATTAAAAAACATTTAGAAAACTGGGAATATGAAGTGCAGTGCACAAAAGATTTTTCAGCAGTTACAAAAGAATTTGCGGAGTTTGCACCGCAACTGGTATTGATGGACATCGGTCTGCCTTTCTACAATGGCTATTACTGGTGCAGTGAAATCCGCAAAATTTCCAAGGTGCCGATTATTTTTCTCTCATCGGCTGCGGACAATATGAATATTGTCATGGCAGTGAATATGGGAGCGGATGATTTTATTGCAAAGCCTTTTGACCTAAGTGTTCTTACGGTAAAAGTACAGGCAATGCTGCGACGCACCTATGATTTTACGGAGACCGGAGAAATGCTGACCTATCACGGAGTGATGCTTCAGGTGGCGGAAGCAGCCCTTACCTATCAGGATAAGAAAGTGGAACTTACCAGAAATGAACTGCGGATTCTAAGGACACTGATGGAAAATAAGGAAAAGGTAGTCTCAAGGGATACGCTGATGACAAAGCTCTGGGAGAGCGACTGTTTTGTGGATGAGAATACACTTTCCGTAAATGTAAACCGCCTTAGGAAGAAGCTTTCAGATGCAGGTCTAGAGGATTTTATTCTTACGAAGAAGGGAATCGGGTACCGGCTGAAATGAAATTTATCAAAAATTATCTGAAGGAAAATCTGAAATGGCTGTTGTTAGTGCTTGCCTGCTTTGGAATCCTGTGCTTTGTAATCGGATTTGAGCAGGTGCCGCTGGCACAATGGGGATATGCAGCATTTTTGTGCTTCTTTCTGTATTTACTGGTAGTAATGATAGACTTTACAAGGCGTTATCTGCATCATAAGAAACTGGAAAAGCAGACTTCTGAAATTGCAGTGACAATGGATAAGCTGTCATTGCCACGGGGACAGATGGAAACGGATTATCAGGAATTGCTTCGCTCGTTATATATCACCCTGCAGCAGCAGATTAATGAGCTGGAAAACGGGCAGGTGGAGCAGGCAGAATATTTTACCATGTGGGTGCATCAGATCAAGACACCGATTGCAGCACTGCGTCTGCTGCTGGCAGAGGAAGAAGATGAGCGGAGCCAGGAAATGTGGGAAGAGCTTTTCTCCATTGAACAGTATGTGGAAATGGCATTGCAGTTTACCAGAATATCAGCGAAAACCACAGATTTTGTAATTGGTGAAGTTTCGTTGGATAAAGTAGTGCGGGAGGCAATCCACAAGTATGCCAGACTGTTTGTGCGAAAGAAAATTAAAATGGAATTAAGTTCCATTGACACACAGGTACTGACCGATGAAAAATGGCTGGAATTTGTGATAGAACAGGTTTTATCCAATGCAATCAAATATACGGCTGGTGGAACGATTTGCATTTACCAGAAAATAACTGTGACAGACGAGAAGAAAGAAGTAAAAGAACTTATTATCGAAGATACCGGAATCGGTATCGCACCGGAGGATTTGCCAAGGATTTTTGAAAAAGGCTATACCGGTTATAACGGTCATGCAGATAAGCACTCCACAGGAATCGGACTGTATCTCTGCCGGAAAATTATGCGCAAGCTGTCCCATGAAATTACGATTGAGTCGGAGATTGGAGTGGGAACGAAGGTACATCTTGAAATACGGTAGGAGGGGAAGCTTCCATTTTTTTTTCAAAAGTAAGTTAAAGTTTTCTTAAAACAGTATCTACGGAGCGTGGAATCCGCATAAATTCACCATTTTCTACGTCCCGTGGGTGTACTTAAAAATGAAATTACCAGATAATCAAAGCAGAAAGGAGGAAAGCAGATGGATCAGATAATAATTGGAAAATTTATTGCAGAAGAAAGAAAAAGAAAGGGTTATACCCAGAAGCAGTTATCTGAGAAATTAGGAATTAGTGATAAAACGATTTCTAAGTGGGAATGTGGAAATGGTTTTCCAGAGGTGTCGTTGCTATTACCTTTGTGTGGGGAACTGGATATTACTGTAAATGAGCTTTTATCCGGAGAAAGAGTTTCTGAAGAAGATTATCGTAGAAAGGCGGAAGAAAATATGGTGAATTTAGTAAAAGAAGCACAGGAAAGTAAGAAAAAAATAATTTTATCAGCAATGGTGGCAATGTTAGTAATTGTTGCAGCAACACCATTATTTGTGGTGTCAGGAGCTCTTGTAATGGAAAACTGGTTGAGGATTCTTTTAATTGTGTTAGGTACGGCAGTAATTATAATGGGTATTGCGATTGCCTGCGTTCTTGACCGTGATGCAGGAGCGTATGAATGTCCGGAATGTCATGGCAGATTTGTGCCAGAGATGAAGGATTATATTATGGGACCACATACTATCCGAAAAAGAAAACTGACCTGTCCACGATGTGGTGCACGTAAGTATTGCAGAAAAGTGTTGACAAAATAAGATGGATGCACAGCATGTGAAGTAGAGATAAGTGATATACAAAATTATGTCCTGAAAAATGTAAATATTAGCAAATTTATCACCTGAAAAATGTGGAATATAATTATGGTACAATAAAAAAGCTAGAAAATATAATTTCAATCTTACAAAAATGTAAGAGATAAAGGGAAAATGTAAGCAGAATCCATGGCTGACATTTTCCTTTTTTGCTATGATAATGGAAAAGATGACAGAGCAATAAAGTGAGGAGAAAACAATGGCAATCTTAGAAGTAAATAATCTGAAAAAAGTTTATACAACCCGCCTGGGTGGAAGTCAGGTAGAGGCATTAAAGAATCTTTCCTTTTCTGTGGAAGAAGGAGAATATGTAGCAATCATGGGAGAATCCGGTTCTGGAAAGACTACGCTTTTAAACATTTTGGCAGCACTGGATAAGCCCACTGGTGGACAGGTCATATTAAATGGCAAGAACATTGTGGATATCCGGGAAAAAGAGATTTCCGCATTCCGGAGAGAAAATCTTGGATTTGTATTTCAGGACTTTAATCTTTTGGATAATTTTTCATTAAAAGATAATATCGTTCTTCCACTGGTGTTATCCGGTGTGGATTATAAAGAGATGGAGCGGCGCATAACACCGATTGCGGCGCAGCTTGGAATTCTTGATATTCTTGGAAAATATCCTTATGAAGTATCCGGCGGACAGAAACAGCGTGCGGCGGTAGCAAGAGCCTTGATAATCAAGCCGGAGCTGGTACTGGCAGATGAGCCTACCGGAGCACTGGACTCCAAAGCAACGGAAGATTTATTGACATTATTTAATAAGATTAATGAGCGGGGGCAGACAATTCTTATGGTAACACATAGCACTAAGGCTGCAAGCCATGCAAGAAGAGTATTGTTTATTAAAGATGGGGAAGTATTCCACCAGATTTACCGTGGTAATTTAACCAGTGAGGAATTGTATGCAAAGATTTCAGATACACTGACAATGCTTACGACAGGTGGTGAGAAACATGAATAGGGGGTTATATGGAAAACTGGCAGTAAATAATATAAAGCACAACAGACAGTTTTACCTGCCGTATCTGTTGACCGGGATGCTGACGGTGGCATTCTTTTATACCATGTTGTATCTGAATTACAATCCGGGACTGGACGAACTGCCATTTGGTGCCGTGGATGTAAAGTTTGTGCTGGGACTGGGTGCAGTTATCATTGGATTTTTCTCTGTGATATTCCTGTTTTACACCAACAGCTTTATTATGAAACGGAGAAAAAAGGAGCTTGGTATTTATAACATTCTTGGAATGGAGAAAAGGCATCTGGCAAAAGTAATTTTTCTGGAGACGTTTTTTTCGGCAGTGGTTGCCATCGGTGGCGGACTTGTTGCAGGAATTGCTTTCAGTAAACTGATGTGTATGTTATTGTACGCCATGATTGGATACCATGCAGAAATTGTTTTTTATGTATCAGAAAGTGGCGTTGTAAGTACCATCCTTTTGTTTTCCGGTATTTTTATGCTGACCTTTATATATAATCTGTTTCAGATACAGCTTGCCAAACCGGTGGAATTGCTGCATGGAAGCAGCCAGGGCGAGCGGGAGCCGAAGACGAAAAAGCTGATGGCAATAGTTGGAATTGTAACACTTGCAGCAGGCTACTATATGGCAATTACAGTAGATAATCCGGTAACTGCAGTGCTTCTATTCTTTGTAGCGGTAATACTTGTAATTATCGGAACCTATTTTATATTTATGGCAGGCAGCATTGCAGTGCTTAAGTTTTTAAGAAAGAGAAAAAGTTATTATTATAAAAAGAAACATTTTGTGGCAGTCTCTGGTCTTATTTACCGAATGAAACAGAATGCAGCAGGACTGGCAAGCATCTGTATTTTATCTACGATGGTACTGGTGGTAATTTCTTCAACGGTAAGTATGTATGCCGGACTGGATGATGAACTGGCAACCCGTTATCAGGGAGATATCGGAGTATCCATTATCAGTGAAAATCCGATTACAGAAGGTGATACGTTGCGGGAGTTAGTGAACCGCACCATCCAGCAGGAGAACCGCAGTATAAAAGAAGAACAGGGCATGATGACGCTGACATTTTCCTGCATATCAGAAGATGGAAATCTTGTAATTCGAAAACATGATGATGAGGGCGATTATAGTTCTGATATTATTATGCTCCGCATGATTACAAGGGAAGATTATGAGGAAGCTTATAATGTAAGGGTTCCGGAGCTTTCGGATCACGAAGTGATGTTGGTAACCAGTGATGGCTATGATAAAGATACGATTACGGTTGGAGATTATACTTATCCTATTTTACAGAAACAGCATTTTTCTTCTGAAAATGGACATTGGATGGATAATCAGGTCTATTATATGGTAGTAAACAGCGTAGAAGATATGGCACCGTTGTATGAAGCACAGAAAGAAATTTATGGGAAAAATGCCAGCAGCTATTATTATTCTCTGTATATCGACATCGATGGAAACAAGGAAGAAAAAATTGCCTGTGGAAATGCAGTATCTGCGGCAATTGGTGCATCCGGAATGGAGGAAGGGCATGACGGTAAATATTATATTATGATAGAAAACAGGGCAGAAAATGAAGATTCCTTCCGGCAGATGTATGGTGGCTTTCTGTTCCTTGGCATTTTCCTTGGAATCCTGTTTTTGATGATTACCGTACTTATTATTTTTTATAAGCAGATTTCGGAAGGATATGAGGATAAAGAGCGCTTTGCCATTATGGAAAAAGTAGGAATGAGCAATGAAGAGGTAAAGAAAACAATCAGTGCACAGATCCGGATGGTATTTTTACTACCGATTGTTACCGCTGCGCTACATGTGCTGGCAGCGTTTCCAATGATCCGGATGATACTGGCAGTGATGAATCTGAATAATGGAAGACTGTTTGCGTACTGTCTCCTTGGTACGATTGCTGTATTTACAGTTATTTATCTGCTGGTATACAAGATGACCTCAAGAACCTATTATCGAATTGTTGGGCATCAGATTGGGTAGAGACTCTAATAATATCAAATAACCGTAAGAACCTGCTGCCGGCAGTTCCTTACGGTTGTCTGGCAAAGAAGAGAAAGTTCCCGCTGCACTATGGCGTCATAGGAGCTTCTTCCGAGGTGTGTATTTAGCAATTGTTTTTAAGAGAAGTTCTGTATCCAGCGGTTTGGTGAGATGTTCATTCATTCCGGCAGAAAAAGTCTTCTGCCGGTCTTCTGCAAAAGCATTGGCAGTCATGGCAAGAATCGGAATGGTTGCGGCATCTGCACGGTCCAGGGAACGGATGGCTTTCGTAGCCTGGTAGCCATCCATAACTGGCATCATGACATCCATCAGAATCAGATCGTATTCCTGCGGAGAGGAGGCTTCAAATAAGGTCAGGGCTTCCTTTCCATTGTGGGCTTCAGTAACCGTTGCACCAGCATCCGTCAGAATAAATTCCGCAATCTCAAGATTAAGAGAATTATCTTCTGCCAGAAGAATATGATAGCCGGAAAGAGAGATTTCTTCATCGGAAGTTTCCGCTTCAGAAGTGGAAGCGGCATTATGGTCGATACAAAAAGGAATCGTAATCCGGTAAGTGGTGCCAATATCCTTTTCGCTGGAAAAATCAATGGTTCCGCCCATTTTATCCAAAAGATTCTTTACAATTGCCATGCCAAGTCCGGTACCGTTGTAAGTAGAACGGGCATTATGGTTTTCCTGAGTAAAAGGTTCAAATAAATGCTCCTGAAATTCTTTGCTCATGCCGATTCCGGTATCAGAGCAGGTAAATTCAATCCAGGCAGTATCTTCCGTGAAACGTACTTCATGACAACTTAGAATGACTTTTCCATTTTCCTTATTATATTTTACTGCATTGCTTACAATATTCATAAGAAGCCGCTTGATATGAATAGGACTTCCGATGAGACAGGGATGCTGGACAGAAGGAACTCCGGAAATAATTTCGATGCCACGTTCCGCAGCCTGCTTTTCTATGATGGTGGTGATATCATTGACCAGGTGTAGAACATGGAACGGGCGGGATTCTAAGACAATTTCGCCTGATTCCAGTTTTCCCATATCAAGAACTTCATTTACAAGTTCTAACAGCAGACCAGAAGACTCCTGGATTTTTTCGAGACATTCCTGCTGTTTGACAGGGTTATCTTTATAATGTCCGGCAATTTCCACCATACCACGGATTCCGTTAATCGGCGTCCGGATATCGTGACTCATCCGCTGCAAAAATTCAGTCTTGGCAAGGTTGGCACTTTCTGCCTTTTGGGCAGCCTCCTTTAGTGATTCCTGATAGAGTTTATCCTTCTTCAACTGGGCTTTCTGGTAGCTCTGGTCAGTCTTCCAGCGCAGCATCTGGAAAATCAGAAGAAGGCAGATATAACTAAACATATAATAAAATACTTTTCGCGGAGTCGTTTCAAAAACTGCATGCTCAGGCAGATAGACGTAGATATAATAATTCTGTCCCTGATCTAACATACCAAAGACATGCTTTGGTGAGGAGACTGTATTATGAACATGAACCATCTGTCCACTTACCGCTTTTTTGTTTATATTCTGTAGTACTTCAATATCATTAATATCTGTTCCTTCGAGTTTTTCTTCATTTGAGGCAATCACTTTATCACCACTGGTAATGACAATGGTGCTGTTACGGCTGATACTGTAGCCGGACAGCAAATTCTGAAAAGAGATACTGTAACTTTCAATATAATCAAGTGGTGTATGGTAATAAGTTACAATAATACCAGAGGTATCGGTACGTCCTACCGCTGCCAGGTCGATATAAGAGCCATCTTCACAGTTGATTCTGGAAGAGTATGTTTTTTCCGGATGTATGGCAACATCCAGAAGAACTTCTTTTTTCAGCGTATCGGTTAGGCCGGCACTGCCAATGGAATCAGTACAATATTCAGAGGTTACAGTTCCGGTTTCATCCAGAAAAATAATGCCGGTAATATAAAACTCTTTTGTAAATTCTTCCATGGAAGCTTTTTCCATGGATGTTGTGCCATGCAGACAGTTATCCGTAGAAATATTGTGGGCAGCCTGCTGACAGCATTCAATAATACGCATCAGGCTCTTGGTTTCGGAGGCTAAATTTAAATTGCTGTAGGTGGAGCATTGTTTCTTCAAATAATTAACCGTATCTGCAAGGTGTTCTTCTGTGGATTCGATATCATCGTTTGCGGAAGTAAAAAATACCAGAAGGAAGAACAGGATGCCAAGAAATATTGAAAAAGGCCAGAAAAAACGCAGTCTAAAGGGTTTGTTCTTATTTGACTTCATAATTTTCTACCTCCAGATAAGTACTTGGATGTGCTAAGTATTTTCCGATGATTTTCTCAGAGGTTCCATCTTTTTGCATTTCCTCTAAAGTATCAGACAGTTTTTCGTTAAGCCCGCTGGTATCATCAAGAGAGAAAGCCACACCCAGTCCGACAGTAAGAAGCGGTTTATCCAGAATGCGGTATTCCACATGATAATCAGACATATATTGTAAAATAGAAGTTTCGTGGGCAGCAACTGCATCCACATAACCTTTGCTTAACATTGGGTAAATCAGCTCACGATTCTGCATGGAGAAAAGCCCGTTAATGTTTGGAATGTCGGGGTCGGTCTGGTTGAGAAAAATATCTTCCGGTTTCGTGGTGGCCTGAACGGCAATGTTTTTACCGGCAAGATCCTGCAGGGTGTAAATATTGCTGTCCGGACTGACTGCAACCACCTGCTGGCTGATCATATAAGGTCCCGCCCATTTGTATTCATCCATTCGTCCGTCCATACTAAAACAGCCCCAGGCACAGTCGATACTGCCATCCTGCAGAAGCGCTTTTTTATTTTCCCAGTCGATGGTGACAAATTCAGCCTGATAGCCCATTCTGTGGAAGGCTTCCGTGGCAAGTTCCACATCAATGCCGGTTGGTCTGCCGTCTGTTCCGCTATAATTAAAAGGCGGATAATTGTCGCTGCCGATTACAATAGTTGGCAGCGAAGTTTCCTGTTTTGTGGAAAGAGTATTTTCTGCTTTTCTACAGCTGCATAATAAAATTGTAAAGATAAAGAGAACAGCCAATAGCTGTTGTAGTTTTTTCGAACCATTCATATAATAGAGTCACCCCTGAAAAAAATCTTTTTACTGTGTTACTATTATAAAGTAAGAAAGACGCAGATACAACAGATTACAACAGATTGCAATAGAAAATCACTTGAACTTTCGACAAAAAAATTGTATATTTGATATAGAAATGCAAATTTTTATCTGAAAAATTTAAACAAGTAGAAATGCTAAGGGATATGTTAGAGAAGAGGGGAATTAGGATGAAAGAAGTTACAAAACAGGCAGAGGAAACACAGATTAGCCATAAAACACTGAGACTGATGATCGGAACACTCTGTTCTGTCATCGGAACGCTGCTAGCCCTTTATGTGGGAGGCTGGCTTATGTTATGTAAACCAATACAGGGGGTGGTTTCTGCATACTTTGCAGGAAATCTTACAATTGGAATCATCGCACTGGCGGTATTCAAGTGTCTGCTGTCCGTAACAGTGGCGGGAGCCATCTGGTGTGGTGGATATATTGCTAAGTGCAAGTTTATTGGACATGAAGATTATTAATGAGCAGATTCGAAAAGGATAGGAATGAAAAGGCATGACGGATTAACGTCATGCCTTTTTGACGTTTAATTGAAATGCAAATTTGTATCTGATTTATATATAAAGAATTGCATTAAATTTAAATCCCCTCGAACCGTCCGGAAGCCCCACAAGGAAGTGTAAGTCCGTTGGAACTGACCGGAAGACCGATTTCGTCGGCTGTGACTTTGCCAGGGAAACGTTTTAGTTCTGTTCCGATAAGGTAAGAGAGGACAGCTGGCTGTAAGCCGGTAGTATAGGAATTAATCAGGAAGAACAAAGGTCTGTTCACCAGAAGCTGTGCACAGAGTTTGACCAGCGGATGGATAGATTCTTCGATTTTCCAGATTTCTCCTTTCGGACCTCTGCCATAGGATGGAGGGTCCATAATGATGGCATCGTAGTGGTTGCCACGGCGGATTTCACGTTCCACGAATTTGACACAGTCATCTACAATCCAGCGGATTGGTGCATCTGCAAGACCGGAAGAAGCAGCATTTTCCTTGGCCCAGGTAACCATACCTTTGGAAGCGTCTACATGGGTAACGGATGCACCTGCTGCTGCGGCAGCAATCGTAGCACCACCGGTATAGGCAAAAAGATTTAAGACTTTAACTGGTCTTCCTGCTTTTTTAATAAGTTCAGAGAACCAGTCCCAGTTAGCAGCCTGCTCCGGGAAAAGACCGGTGTGCTTGAAGCTGAAAGGCTTTAACTGGAAAGTAAGACTGTGGTAGTGGATGCTCCACTGCTGTGGCAGGTCAAAGAATTCCCATTCGCCGCCGCCTTTCTTACTGCGGTGATAATGGGCATTCATTTTGTGCCAGCCTTTTTCTTTCCGTGGCGTATCCCAGATAACCTGTGGGTCTGGACGTACCAGGATATAGTCACCCCAACGCTCCAGTTTCTCACCTTTTGAACAGTCTATTACTTCATAATCTTTCCAGTTATCTGCAAGCCACATAGTATTTCCTCCAATATTTTCTGGTATCAAATATTTTCCGTTTTGTCTTAAGACATCTGCATCTTATTATATAAGGGGGAAAATGTTCCGTCAACTTATTCCTGCTTAAAAATCACAGGCAGTTGTGAAAAGGGAATAGATTACCGCAATCGTATTTCACTGATTCACAGGGGATTTTCTTTATCCGATATGAAATGCCAACAGTTCTTAGAATGCGTGTTTTTCTTGCTGATAAACTGTCTTTCCGGTTGCTTTGACTGAATAGCTGCACTGTCCGTCGAGAACAGATGCCGCATAAAGCCTGCAAGGGGCACAGGGAATTTCGGCATAATTATACTTTCTTCTGGCAACCGGCACAAATTCACGTCCATGTTCAAATGTGCCTCGCTGGTACATCCCTGTACCAGCGTTGCCTGTTGCCAGACGAAATTCCAAGTGCCCCTAACAGCCCTTATCAGGCATCTGTACTTCGGCGGACCGTGCAGTTATTCTGACAAACATTGGAAAGACTGTTTTAATCATCTAAAGAAAAACATGCATTTTAGAACTGTGGTATTTCGTAGCGAAAGAAAATCCCCTGCGAATCAGCGGAATATGATTCGGGTAAAAGTTCTATCTTTTTCACAACTGCCTGTGAAAATCAGCAGAGAATAAGTGAAAGAATAAAGAGGACTCCAAGAAAAATCACATTGTAGAGGGTGAAAATCCCAAGAAACCGCCTTGTATCGCTTCCATTACTATTGGCATAGAATTTAAAGGAAATAAGGCTTGCCAGGGAAGCAATAAGAGTACCAAGGCCGCCGAGATTTACCCCAATCAGCAGGGCAGAATAATCATCGGTGAAGCCGGAAAGCAGAATGGCAGCAGGCACGTTACTGATAATCTGGCTGGCACCAATACCCATCAGAACTTCATGGTGGACCAAAAGCTTTGAAATCAGTTCGTGTACTAGGGAAATCTGCTTCATATTTCCGATAAAGATGAAGAAGCAAAGAAAGGTAAGCAGCAGGAAATAATCCACATCTTTTAACACATGATAATCAAGAATAAGAAAACCAAAGAAAACGATAAGCAGCATTATCTGAAATGGCAGAATGTGCAGTACCGTCAGAAGGCATATCAGAAAAAGAATGCAATAAGCGGCAAACAGAATCCGGGGATTCCTGTGACTGCGGGAAGAGGCTGGCTTATCAGTGGAACAGGCGGAAGACTCCGTTTGGGCTGCGGAAAAATTGTCTGCATGCAAAGAAACTTTTGGCAGAACCAGAAGAAAAAGGATAAGCAGTAATCCAGACACAGCAGAATAAGGCAGCATAATCCGGATAAAATCCCATAGAGACAGACCGGAAATTGTATACAGATAGAGATTCTGCGGATTGCCAAGGGGAGTCAGCATACTGCCGAGATTGGCGGCAATGGTTTCAAGAACGATAACTGGAATCAATGCCTGTCGCTGGTCAGCCATCGACAGCACCAGAATTGTAAAAGGCACAAAAGTGATCAGGGCAACATCGTTGGTAATCAGCATACTGAAAAAGAAGCAGAGAAAGACAAAAAGGGCTGCCAGTGTCCGCAGGGAATGCACCTTATGAAGGAGCAGGGTTCCAAGTCTGGTAAAGACGCCAATCGAAGAAAACCCCCTTATCACAGCCATCAGGGAGAATAAAAGAGCCAGTACCCGGAAATCAATATAAGAAAAGTAATTTACGGATGGTGGAATAAAAAACATGGATACAACTGCCAGCAGGAAAGCAATGCAGCAGACGGTTTCTTTTTTGAAAAAATCTTTCACTTTTGTAAACATACAGGTCTCCTTCTATGAAATCATATCTTAGGCAGTTGCGAAAGATAATAACATTTTGCTAATAATTTCTTTGCTATGTAAAGTATCTTTGTTTTGCATCGAAATACCGTAGTTCTAAAATATTAGTTTTGCTTTTGGCGATAAAACCAGTCTTTCCAATGTTTAACAAAGATAGCGCCACTGTTCGTCAAAGTGCGGATGCCTGATAAAGGCTGTTAGGGGCACTTGGAATTTCGCCTGGCATCCGGCAACGCTGGCACAGGACGTGCCAGCGAGGCGCATCTGAACATGGATGTGAATATGCGCCGGTTGCCAGACGGACTTCTTAATTATCCGAAATTCCTAGTGCCCCTTGCAGGCGTTATGTGGCATCCGTATTCGACGGACAGTGGCACTATCTTATGTCAAAGCAACGGAAAGACTGCTTGCAGACAAGCAAAACATAATATTAAGAACTACTGGTATTTTGACGCACATAAATACACCTACTTCAAATAGCAAAGAAATTTCTGCTAAAATGTTATTCTTTCGCAGCACCTAAATCATTTCCCGCGGGGATTTTCCAAACTGCTTCTTATAGGCACGAAGAAAAGTAGAATAATTGTGAAAGCCGCAGGCAAAGCAGGCATCGGTTACCGCAGTGCCGGAGCTGATTAAATCCCTGGCAAAGAGAAGCCGTTTCGTGGAAAGATAATTTCCGATGGTATACCCGGTCTGCTCCTTAAAAGAGTGCATCAGATAATAGCGGCTGGTAAAAAAGTGCTCTGCTAAAGAATCCACCGTAATATCTTCCGTCAGATGTTCATTCATATAGGTAAGAACCGACAGAATCTTTTCATTTGCCTGAAAGGAATCTTCATATTGCAGGGTGCCGGATAAGGCAGCCCGGTTTAAGTGAATCATAAATTCTAAGAAAAGCGTATTCTGGTAAATCTCATTGGCAAAGCTGTCTTCGGAAAAAGAGTGGACAAGCTCTGTCATGGTATCTAAGAGCCGCCGTTCCTTCATGCCGGATAAATGCAGGACATTGGACGGCATGGCAGCGTCCGGAAGAAAGCACTGGTTTAAGAAAATAGTCTTATCGGATGATGTAACTGCAAAATCCGGAGAGACATAAATAATCATCCGCTCGTAGGGGGTGGTATCATGAATGACCGGGCGGTGGACTTCACCGGCACGGACAAGAACCAGATCCCCCGGGGTAAGCTGGTAGGATTTTCCTTCAATACAATAGGTGACATTGCCGCTTAGGAAAAAGAGCAGTTTGTGAAAATCATGATAATGAAAGTCGTAGGCAGACATTTCGTGGTCAGTCAGGTGAAATATCTTAAAATCATGATGAAGATATCCGGTTTTCTCATATTTTTTCATAAAAATCACATCCTATATACAAAGTCAATCTAGGAACAGTATAAAGCACGATTTGCAATAAGGAAAGCATTATTTTACTATCAATTTCAATAAAATGTTGGTATAATGATTGATATATGAAAAAGGACAAGTGCGTTAATAGACGGTTGTCCTGTTAGAAACGAAAATATCTGGTGGGTAATTAAGACGAAGAAAGGCGGTAACAATATGAAAAACTTCAGCAACTATACCGATTACAGTACAAAAGAGGATTTACATTTTGAATCCAAGGCAGTACATGGAGCATTAGGAACGGAACCATTAACCGGCGCAGTCAGCATGCCAATCTTTCAGGCAGCAACCTTCCGTCATCCGGAATTAGGACGGACAACAGGATTTGCCTATAGCCGTCTTGAGAATCCGACCAGACAGGAATTAGAGCGTACCATGGCAATTTTAGAGGGCGGTATCCAGGGATTTGCATTTTCTTCCGGACAGGCTGCGAATATGGCAGTATTTTCCTTATTAAATCCGGGCGAGCATGTAATTCTTTCCGATGATATTTATGGTGGAACCTTCCGTATCATTGGAGATGTATTTGGAAAATATGGAATCGAGCATACTTATGTAGATATGTCTGAATTAGACGAAGTAAAGGCAGCTATCCGCCCGAATACAAAAATGTTCTTCGTTGAGACACCGACCAATCCGATGATGAAGGTGGCAGACATTCATGCCATTTCTGAAATCGCAAAATCCATCGGAGCATTAACCGTTGTAGATAATACATTTTTAACACCATATTTCCAGAAACCGCTGCAGTTGGGAGCTGACATTGTAACCCACAGTTCTACAAAATATCTGGGGGGACACAACGACACCATTTCCGGAATCGTAGTGGTAAAAGATAACAAAGAAATTGCGGATAAGATTCATATCCATATCAAATCCCACGGAAGCCAGCTGGCACCGTTAGACAGCTGGCTGGTATTAAGGGGAATCAAGACACTTGCAGTCCGTATGGACCGCCACAATGAGAATGCCAGGAAGGTAGCAGAGTGGCTTCGTACACAGCCGAAGGTAAAGAAAGTATATTATGTTGGCTTTGAAGACCATAAGGATTACGAAGTAACCTGCCGTCAGACCACCGGATTTGGCGGAATGATTTCCTTTACCGTAGACAGCTATGAGACCGTTAAGAAGATTCTTAAAAATGTAGATATGATTATGTTTGCAGAGAGTCTTGGTGGAACAGAGACCTTAATCACATATCCGACCACACAGACTCATGAGGATACACCACTTGATGTGAAAGAGAAGCTGGGTATTACAGACTGCTTCCTTCGTATGTCAGTAGGAATTGAAAATGTGGATGATATCATTGCAGATTTAGACCGGGCAATGAATGCTTAAGAAAAATAAAGGAAAGAGAAAGCAAGGAGAAAATAAATGAAATTTACAAAGATGCAGGCATTTGGAAACGATTATGTATATATCGATGCCATTCATCAGCATCTTGACAATCTGCCGGAGCTTGCGAGATTCGTAAGTGACCGGCATTTTGCCATTGGTTCTGACGGAATGGTATTGATTTGTCCGTCCGAAAAAGGGGATTTCCGGATGCGGATGTTTAACCCGGATGGAACAGAGGGTGAGATGTGTGGAAATGCATTGCGCAGCGTAGGAAAATATGTATACGATCACAGACTGACGGATAAGACAGATCTTGTAATTGAAACCTTAGGCGGCATGCAGCATTTGAACCTGACTGTAACAGACGGTCTGGTAAGCAATATCAGAGCGGATATCGGAGCACCGAGAATGTCTGCAAAAGTGATTCCGGTCAACACAAAGCTGGATGAATTTGTAGAGCAGCCGGTACAGGTACTGGATAAGACCTTCTATATTACGGCAGTATCATGGGGCAACCCGCATTGTGCCATGTATGTAGACAGCGTGGCAGACCTTGATGTAGAAAAATACGGAAAAACCATTGAACATATGACAGAGCTTTTTACCAATAAGACCAATGTAACTTTTGTGGAATTTGTTCGCAGGGATTATGTGAAAATCCGGGAATGGGAAAGAGGAACCGGAGAGACTATCGGATGCGGAACCGGATGCTGTACTGCAGTGGTAGCCGGCGTATTAACCGGACGCTTAGACCGGAAAGTAACGGTAGAGCAGATTGGCGGACCGCTCTATATTGAGTGGGAGGAAGAAAGCGGACATATGTTTATGACCGGACCTTCCCATACGGTATTTGAATCGGAAATTGATGCAAGCCACATTATCGGAACAGCGGAATAATACATTAGGAGAGAAGTATGAAATTAGCAGAAATATGTGAAGAATTGACCTATACCTGCCTGCAGGGAGAGATGGAGAAAGAAATCAGTGATATTATCTATGATTCGAGAAAAGTAGAAAAAGACACCGTATTTGTCTGTATGGTAGGAGCTGTTGTAGACGGACATGACTTTGTTGAAGATGCGGTAAAGAAAGGTGCTTCCGCCCTTGTAGTAGAGCATGCAGTAGAAGTCGATATCCCGGAGAGTTGTACGGTTCTTCAGGTAGAAGATGCCCGTTATGCCCTGGCAATTATGTCGGCTGCTTTCTTTGGACACCCGGACAGAGAGCTTACCACCATTGGACTGACCGGAACCAAAGGAAAGACCACTACTACTTATATGATAAAGAGCGTTTTAGAGGAAGCCGGCAGGAAAGTCGGACTGATTGGAACCATCGGTGCCCTGATCGGCGAGGAGAAGTTTCCGGCAAAGAATACCACACCGGAATCTTATGAATTACATAAGATGTTCCGTGCCATGGTAGATGCCGGCTGTGAATATGTAGTAATGGAAGTATCCTCCCAGGGACTTAAGATGCACCGCGTGGCAGGAATTGTATTTGATTATGGAATCTTTACCAACTTATCACCGGATCATATCGGACCAAATGAGCATGCCAGCTTTGAAGAATATCAGGAATGCAAGAGTCTCTTATTCCGTCAGTGCAAAGAGGGAATTGTAAATGCAGATGATGAGCACGTAGCTGGAATAATCAAAAATCATACCTGTAAGCTTCATACCTTCTCATGTAAGAAAGACGCAGACCTGATGGCGGGAGCTGTTGGATATCTGGATGAAGAGGGACAGATTGGAATGCATTTTACCACTACCGGCTGTATGAATGTTTATGCAGTGGTTCATATTCCGGGAAGCTTTTCAGTATACAATTCACTGGTAACCATGCTGACCTGTCATCTGGCAGGAATTTCCGATGAGGCAATTTTACGGGGATTGGATAAAGTAAAAGTCAGAGGCCGTGTGGAATTAGTTCCGGTTTCCAAAGATTTTACGGTAATTATAGACTATGCCCATAATGAAGTCAGCACAAGAAGCGTGCTTACCACATTAAAAGAGTATCATCCGAAACGTTTAATCTGTGTCTATGGTGGCGGTGGAAACCGTTCCAAGCTGCGCCGCTATGACATGGGAGAAGTGACAGGAGAACTGGCAGATTTAAGTGTGTTGACCTGTGATAACCCAAGAGATGAAGAAATCCGCGACATTAACAACGATATTAAGATTGGCCTTGCAAAGAGCAACGGAAAATATATCGAAATCGATGACCGCAAGGCAGCCATCAAATATTGTATCGAAAATGCCAGAAAGGGTGATATGATAGTACTACTTGGAAAAGGTCATGAAGATTATCAGGAAATCAAAGGTGTAAAATATCATTTTGATGAAAGAGAAGCCATTGCCGAAATCAAAAAAGAGTTAAATTTATAATTCACATATGTGAATTACGCTGAAATATAAGAATTGCAATAAGTAACCGGAGTCATTGACTTATAATTGTGCCACCCTTATAATAAAGATTATGTATCAGCAAAACAGGTGAAAGCCTGTGACGCAAAGCTATAGGGTCTTTGAAATGACAGCCAGTTGCAAGAAGGAAGCATCCGTGCATTGGCGGAAGCTTCCTTTTTTCGGTTATGCGGGAAATGCGCAAAGTGTGTTTCCTGTAGCCGTACGCAGGTAACGAGGGAAAGGAAACAAATATGCAGAAGTTTGATTATGAAGTATACACAGGAAATGATTTAGGAGCGGTATACTCACCGAAAATGACAAGATTTAAGGTCTGGGCACCGGAGGCAGAATCTGTGAAGCTGAACCTTTATAAACAGGGCGAAGGAGATAATCTCATAGAACAGCATGTTATGAAGAAGTCAGCAAACGGTACTTACGTTTTTGAAAAACAGGGAGATTGTAATGGAATCTACTATACCTATACAGTAGTAAATCACGGGGAAGAGCAGGAGGCAGTAGATCCATATACAAAAGCTGCAGGGGTAAACGGGCAGCGCGGTATGGTTATCAATCTGGCAAAGACAAACCCACAGGGCTTTGAACTGGATGGGTACCGGAATCCGGAGCATATCACAGATGCCATTATCTATGAAGGCAGTGTCAGGGATTTTACGATGGATGAATCCAGCGGCGTATTTCATAATGGAAAGTTCTTAGGCCTGACGGAAGCCAATACTACAAATCATTTTGGAGAAGCAACGGCACTTGATTATATTAGTGGACTTGGTGTGACACATGTACAGATTCTTCCGGCATTTGATTTTGAGACTGTAGATGAGAAAAATCAGAAAGCACAGTATAACTGGGGATATGATCCGGATAATTATAATGTTCCGGAAGGTTCTTATGCAGTCAGCCCATATGATGGAGCAGTGCGGATTCAGGAAATGAAACAGATGGTGCTGGCTTTGCACAGCAGAGGAATCGGAGTGATTATGGATGTGGTCTTTAATCATACCTATCGAAGGGATGATTCCAACCTTCAGAAGATAGTGCCGGGTTATTATTATAGAAGTGATGAGACCGGATATACCAACGGTTCCGGCTGTGGCAATGAAGTGGCCAGTGACCGTCCGATGGTGCAGAAATTAATCGTAGATTCCCTGATTTACTGGGCAAAGGAATATCATATCGATGGATTCCGCTTTGATTTGATGGGTGTTCTGGATATTGATACGATGAATGTTATTGCAGAGCGGTTAAAAGAAATACGTCCGGATATCTACCTTTACGGAGAAGGCTGGAACGGTGGCCCATCTTCTCTGGCAGAGGAGAAACGTGCATTTAAAGCCAGTGCGAAAAAGATGCCGGGAATCGGCATGTTCAATGATGACATCCGTGATACCATAAAAGGAAGCGTATTCTATGATGATCATCTGGGCTTCGTTAATGGCGGCACCCATCTGGAAAATGCATTGCGCTATGGCATTACAGGAGCAGTCGCACATCCACAGGTAGATTATGATGCCTATGGCAGTAAGCCGTGGGCGAAAGAGCCGGGACAGAGTATTAATTATGTCTCCTGTCATGATAACTATACCCTGTGGGATAAATTATCCGTCTCCTGCCCGGAGGCATCGGAAGAAAAGAAGAAAGCCATGAACCGGTTGTGCGCAGCCATTGTATTTACTTCACAGGGTGTGCCTTTTATCCAGGCAGGTGAAGAATTCCTCCGCAGCAAACCACTGCCGGAGAAAAAAGGTTTTGCAGAAAACAGCTATAATATGCCGGATACGGTAAACAGTATCAAATGGGACAATATACATGAATATCCGGATATGATAGCATACTATAAGGGCTTGATGGCACTGCGGAAAGCCCATCCGGTATTCCGTATGCAGAGTGAAGCGGAAATGACACAGAATCTCTGCTTCTTATTAGATACACCGGAAAATGTTGTGGCATATCTTTTAAAGGGAAAAGGTGCAGATGATACACCAGAAAACATTTTGGTAATATTCAACGGAAATGATGAAGAGATTTTGTATAATTTGCCGGAAGGAAAATGGAAAATTCTGGTGGATGACAAAACAGCAGGTGCAGACGGCAAAAAAATTATTTCCGAAAAGGCTGATGTAGAGCCGCTTTCCGCTCTTGTATTAGAAAAAGAATAAACAATTTGGCACAATACCTTGAAAAGATAATTTAATCTGATACAATATATAGTATACGCGTTGAAAATGAATTATTTTGAATAGGGGTGCGAATATGAAAATCATAAAGAGAAGTGGGACGGAAGTTATATTTGATAAAGAGAAGATTTTAGCGGCTGTGTGTAAAGCCAATGAAAGTGTGGTAGACAGCGAGCGTATGACAGAGGCACAGATTAATGCTATTGGTGAAAATGTGGAGAAGGCATGTAATACCATGAACCGTGCATTAACCGTAGAAGAGATTCAGGATCTGGTGGAGAACCTGATTATGAATCAGCGTGCGTATACGGTAGCCAGAAATTATATTACTTACCGCTATAAACGTGCTCTGGTAAGAAAGACCAATTCTACCGACGACCAGATTCTGACGCTGCTTGCCTGCAAGAATGAGGAAGTAAAGCAGGAAAACAGCAACAAGAATCCAACTGTAAGCAGTGTGCAGCGTGATTATATGGCAGGAGAAGTCAGCAAGGATATTACCAAGCGATTCCTCCTGCCACAGGATATTGTAGAGGCTCATGAGCAGGGAATTATACATTTCCACGATTCCGATTATTTTGCACAGCATATGCATAACTGTTGTCTGGTTAATTTAGAGGATATGCTGCAGAATGGTACGGTAATCAGTGAGACCATGATTGATAAGCCAAAGAGCTTTGAGACTGCCTGCAATATTGCAACCCAGAGTATTGCCCAGATTGCAAGTTCCCAGTATGGGGGACAGAGTATTTCGCTGGCACATTTAGCTCCATTTGTCAATGTGAGCCGTCAGAAATTCCGGCGTCAGGTAGCAGCAGAATTTGAAGCGGCAGGACTGGAATTAATAGAAGAACAGATTAATAAAGTAGCAGAGATTCGTGTAAAAGACGAAATCAAGCGCGGCGTCCAGATGATTCAGTATCAGGTTATCACACTGATGACCACCAATGGACAGGCTCCGTTTGTAACAGTCTTTATGTATATTGATGAAGTACCGGAAGGACAGGTAAGAGACGACCTGGCAGCTATCATTGAAGAAGTCTTGAAGCAGAGAATTCTTGGTGTGAAAAATGAGCAGGGCATCTACATTACACCGGCATTTCCAAAGCTGATTTATGTGCTGGAAGAGGATAATGTTGAGCCAGATTCCAAGTATTATTATCTGACAGAGCTGGCTGCAAAATGTACCGCAAAGCGTCTGGTACCGGATTATATTTCAGAAAAAATCATGAAACAGCTGAAAGAGGGCAACTGCTATCCATGTATGGGCTGTCGTTCTTTCTTAAGCGTATACAAGGATGAAGAAGGAAAGCCGAAATATTACGGACGGTTCAATCAGGGTGTCGTAACACTGAATCTGGTGGATATTGCATGTTCCTCCGGCGGAGATATGACCCGTTTCTGGGAAATCTTCGATGAGCGTCTGGAATTATGCTATCGGGCATTGATGGCAAGACATAACCGCCTGAAGGGAACACCTTCTGATGTGGCACCGATTCTCTGGCAGTATGGTGCACTGGCCCGTCTTAAGAAGGGCGAGACCATAGACAAGCTTTTATATGGCGGCTATTCCACTATCTCTTTAGGCTATGCAGGATTGTGTGAATGTACCCGTTATATGACCGGTAAATCCCATACTAATCCGGAAGCAACACCATTTGCACTGGCAGTGATGCAGCATTTAAATGATGCCTGCGATAAGTGGAAGACAGAGACAAATATTGCTTTCAGTGTATATGGGACACCGCTTGAGTCTACGACCTATAAATTTGCAAAATGTTTGCAGAAGCGTTTCGGAATTATTCCGGGCGTTACGGATAAGAGCTATATTACCAACAGCTATCATGTTCATGTGACAGAGCATATTGACGCATTCAAGAAGCTTGGTTTTGAAGCAAAGTTCCAGGAGCTTTCCCCGGGCGGCGCAATCAGCTATGTGGAAGTGCCGGATATGCAGGATAATATTGAGGCGGTACTGTCTGTCATCCGTTATATTTATGACCATATTATGTATGCAGAACTGAATACCAAGAGTGATTATTGTATGGAATGTGGTTACAATGGCGAGATTAAAATTGTAACAGACAAATACGGCAAGCTGGTGTGGGAATGCCCAAGCTGTGGTAACCGTGACCAGGATAAGATGAACGTGGCAAGACGTACCTGTGGTTATATCGGAACCCAGTTCTGGAATCAGGGAAGAACTCAGGAAATCAAAGACCGTGTATTACATTTATAAAGAAAATTTAGAAAAAGGAGTACTTTAAAGTTGGCTCCATAAAAATACCCCGGAAACAGAAAGATTCATTCTTTGGAAGAAGGAATCATCTGCTTCCGGGGGTTTCCTATTTTACGCGAGTAGCGAGAAAAATCGCATGCTTGCATGCAGATTTGGCGAGCACCGCGATAACTCGAGAAACTCGCAAAGCGTGTTTCTCGTAGTTTTAGCAGACATTTCAATCATTCGACAGATTTTCTATACTGCACTTTTTCGGAATAACTTCCTGCGCAGCAGGTAATAGGCAAGGAGCATCATGCTTCCGGTCAGCATCCAGGAAATCGGATAGATAATCATAACTACCCAGAACTCATGGAAATACCGGCAGACGGTAGATACCCAGATGAGCCGCAGGACACAGGAACCGAAAACGGTAATCAGTGCAGGCGACAGGGAATGTCCCAGTCCACGCATGGCGCCTCCGCTGATTTCATAGGTAGAAGTCAAAAGCTCTAAGGTTGTTGCAATTAACAGACGCTGGACGGCAAAGGTAAGTACCTCCGGGTCGTTGCTGTAAAGGTGCAGGAAGAAGCCCCGTCCTAAGATGAAGACGCTGGAAAGGAGTCCACAGAAGAAAAGGGAAAATATCATATTTAAGCGGAATACCTTTTTGCAGCGGTCATATTCACCGGCACCGTAATTCTGGCTGGTGAAAGTAACAGTAGTCTGGGCAAAAGCATTTACCACAAAATAGGAAAAATATTCAAAGTTTAACGCTGCGGCAGAACCGGCGACAGCATCAGAGCCGAAGCTGTTAATGGTACTCTGGATGCAGACATTGGCAATAGAAAAGACCATACCCTGCAATCCGGCAGGAACTCCGATGATAAGAATTTTCTTTAACTCATGCCAGGAAATAGCAAGTGCTTTTGGATCTAAACGAATCGGATCATCCTCATGCAGCAGGATGTAAATCAGGATTCCGGAGCTTACAATATTCGAAACCACGGTAGCGATAGCAACACCGGATACGCCAAGGTGGAAGGCAATGACCAGAATAAGATTCAGCCCGGTATTGATAACACCGGCTGCAATCAGTGCATAAAGCGGTCGTCTGCTGTCTCCGGTACTCCGGAGAATCGAGGAGCAGAAGTCATATAACAGAATAAATGGCATGCCAAGGAAGTAAATCCGAAGGTATAAGACTGCAAGGTCAATGACATCATCCGGTGTTCCCATCAGCACAAGAACAGGTCTTGCAATAAATTGTCCCAAAACCAGCAGGAAAATGCCGCCTGCCAAAGCTACAACAATGGCAGTATGAATGGCAGCTTTGATATTCTTGTGGACACCCTGACCGATATATCGGGAAATAATAACATTCGAACCCAGTGAGATACCGATAAAAAGGTTAATCATCAAAGCAATCAGGGAACTGTTACTTCCCACGGCAGCTAAAGCCTGGCTGCTGGCAAAGTTGCCGACAACAGCGGTATCAACAGAGTTAAAAAGCTGCTGTAAGATACTGCTGGCAGCCAGCGGCAGAGCAAAAATCAAAATTTTATTCCATAAAGATCCATGAGTCATATCAATGGAGTTTTTCTTCTTTTCCATCATTTAAATCCCTCGTATATTAGATGTATTGGCAATCGCGAAAGAAAAAGATTCTAAAATATTTTGAGAAATAAATCTTTTGTTTCTTTTTCTTAATAGGAAATATTATGTAATTCCTGCTTCGCATTTTTCCTGATTGCCGGCTGTCTTTCCGTTTGCTTTGATAAAAGACGCTTGTGCTGTCCGTCGATTACGGATGCCGCCTGAAATCTGCAAGGGGCACTAAGAATTTCGATGGGATTCTACTTTCGTCTGGCAACCGGTGTATATTCACATCCATGTTCAGATACACCTCACTGGCACATCCATGTGCCAGTGTTGCCGGTTGCAGACGAAATTCCAAGTGCCCCTAGGCAGATTTCAAAAGGCGTCCGTATTTCGGCGAACAGCCCAAGTGTCTTATCAAACATTGGAAAGACAGGCGGAATAGCAAAAAGAAAAATGCGGGGGATGGAATTACAATATTTCCTATTTAAAAAGAAACAGAAGATTTATCGGCTAAAATATGTTATATATGTTTTCTTTCGCAATTGCTCTATCATTCATGATAACCACAGTGATTATAGTTTCACGGAAAAGAAAAGTCAATAGAATGGATTCCGGATAGAATAAATTAAAAAAAATATTGATTTTTTGAAAAAATTGAAGACAATAGAAAAAGATAATCGTTATATAGTATGAGAACGTTCTTAAAAGACAAGGAGGTGGATAAAAATGTGTCAGGAACCATTTACGCAGATGGTTCATAAATATCAGAATCTGGTATTTTCTATTTGCGTTAAGATGACCGGAGATTACTTTGCAGCAGAAGATTTGACGCAGGAAACATTTTTATCTGCCTACCGGCACAAAGAAGAGTTCGACGGTAATAATGAAAAAGCCTGGCTTTGCAGGATTGCTTCCAATAAATGTATTGATTACAGCAGGCAGGCGGCAAGGCGGATGGTTCCCACCGATGACGAAGTCTTAGGAAGCCATCCGGCGAGAGCGGGAGGACCGGAAGAACAGTGCATCGAAGAGGTGGTCCGGGAAGAACTGCAGGAAAAATGCGGACAGTTGAAACCACCTTATGATGAAATCGCAAAGCTGTACTTCTGTGAAGAACATCCTGCCGGCGAGATAGCAGAGTTAAAGCAGAAGAATTTGAAAACCGTGCAGACACAGATATACCGGGCGCGGGCAATGCTTAGAAAACTATATGGAAAGGAGCGGAGCTGATATGAGAAAAGAAGATACACAGGAGTATTTAAGTGACGAAGCGTTAGAAGCACTGATTCGGGAAACAGAAGAAGGACCGATGATAAAAGCACCGGAATATTTAGAAGAAAATATTCTACATAAAATTGAGCAGCAGCAGAAGGTTATTGTATACAAAGAAAAAGTGTCAGCGAAGCGGAAGCTCCTGACTTATAGCATGAAAGTAATGGCAGCGGCGGCAGCGGCAATCGCATTTCTGATTGTAGTTCCTACGGTGGAGCAGCAGAGCAGACCAAACATGGAAACTTATGTAGCAGAAGCAAAAGAGCAGGTCAATAAGGACTTACAGGAACAGAAAGAGAAAGCGAAAAAGCGTAGTGAAGAGCAGAATTTCTTACAAAGTGTAAATGATGCGTCCAGTGCATTTTGCAATTTTATTACTGAGACGACAAATGGATGGTTTTTAAAGGAGGAAAGATAACATGACGAAAAAGAGAAATGGATTTTTAAGATTTTGCTGTTCCCTTTTACCGGGAGCAGGGGAAATGTATATGGGATTTATGAAAATGGGCTTAAGCCTGATGTCGATGTTCTTTGGCATTATTGTAGCAGCATCTATTTTTGAACTTGGACCGCTGGCAGTGCTTGCAGTAATTGCATGGTTTTACAGCTTCTTTCATGTACACAATTTAGCAGGCTTATCAGATGAAGAATTCTATGCCGTGGAGGATGAGTATTTATTCCATTTAAGTGGAGAAGGAGGGAAAGATAAATCCTTTGTAAAGCGTTATCATACCATTATTGCAGTCGTGCTGATTCTGCTTGGTATTATGTTAATCTGGAACAGTTTCTATTGGATGATTGCAAATTTAATTCCGGATGAAACGGTCTGGGTACTTCAGGAAATCAGTTACCGGCTTCCAAGACTGCTGGCAGGAATTGCAATTATAGCAGCAGGAATTTATCTGGTTCATGGTAAGAAAAAATCCCTTGAGGAAGAAGAGAAAAAGGAGGCATAAGGAAAATGGATGAGAATGTGAAAGAAGTACGCACCCACAGAGTGGGCAGCATTACCTTAGGCAGTGCACTGGTTTTATTTGGAATCCTGTTTCTGGTACATCTGTTTGTGCCGGTATTGACCTATGAAATCATTTTCCATATCTGGCCATGTATCTTTATCCTGCTTGGAATAGAAATCCTTCTTGCCAACCGGAAGAAGAATGTGGAATTTGTCTATGATGGTAAGGCGGTATTCCTTACCATCACATTAACCTTCTTTGCCATGCTGATGGCAGGAGCAGATGTGGCAATTCAGCAGGCAGATATCTACATGCACCTTTAAGAATGCAGCATTAAGAATGTACCTTTAAGAGGAATGCTCCTTCCGGTATTGCTTTGGCGTCATTTTGTGCTTGTTTCGGAAAGCCTTAATAAAATGGCTGCAATCGGAAAATCCGGTTTCCTGACTGATATAATTCAAGTCAAGATTGGTAAAGAGCAGCAGATCCTCAGCCTTACAAAGGCGGATAAATTCAATATATTTTTTACAGGACTGGCCATAGAGTTCCCGGAAGCTTTTGGCAAAATAGGAATAACTCATATTACACATTCTGGCAAGGTCTTCCACCTTTAATGGCTCCTGGGCATGAGCGTCGATATATTCCGTAATGGAATGTATGGACGCTTCTTCTGTATTTTGCGGAATAGCCAGAGATTTATCCGTATTAAAACCCTGTGCCCGCCAGATACGCAGGATAAAGGTTAAAAGGGAATTAATCTGGGACTGTACCAGAATCCGGTAACCGTATTCCTGCTGCTGCATTTCGTGTTCACAGGAGGAAAAGATTCCGGCAATGGGATAGCCTGTTAACATCGCTTCGGAAAAATATTTCGGAGCATGGGAATCACCCTTCGCCAGATTAAAAAGTGATACAAAATTAATCCCAGAAAAAGTGGTACTTAATGCATTGCCGGATGGTGCAAGCTGGTTTAAGTCAAATTTCATGACATAATAAACCAATGGCTGCTCTGTGGCAGTATAGATAGAATGGATTGCCTGCGGAAGAAATAACGTCATATCACCTTCTTCTAGTACATAAGTATCATCATCACAGTTGATGATGGCGGTGCCCTCTAACATATACAGAATTTCAACAAAATAATGCCAGTGGGACCGGATAGGAAAAGAATGGATTCTCGTATTAAATAAGAAACATTCAAAAGGAGCATTCAGCCGGTCGCTGTATTCAAAAAGTGAATTCATAAAGTCGTCCCCCAATATATCTGAAATAAATGAATTCCTGTTATAAGAGATTTTTACTATTTTTATAATAAATCATTATAGCAAGATTCCAGGGTGAATGCTATAGTTTCCATCATAAAAAGTCATTGAAAGAGGAGAACGGAAACACTTACCATGGAATATATCTGCGGCATGACATATGCACCATTTGCAAGAAAAGGGAGCTATCAGGAGAAGAGTGCTTTTGACAGCTTAAAGAAAATGAAAGAAAATACCAACAGCAATTTTGTTATCTTAGCACCAAACGGCTTGCAGGATACGGCACAGTCGGAAGAGATTTGTTATACTTCTGAAGCAACGGTGTCAGATGATGAATTAAAGGGCATGATTGATTATGCGAAAGAGCTTGGTATGCGTGTGGCATTAAAGCCTACGGTAAACTGCAAAAATGGAACCTGGCGCGCCCATGTAAATTTCTTTGATGAAGACGTAGTCTGTGAACCAAAGTGGTGCAACTGGTTTGAATCTTATACCGAATTTCAGCTTCATTATGCGAGACTGGCAAAAGAAATGGGCGTGGAAATGCATATTGCAGGCTGCGAAATGGTTATGGCAGAGCGCAGGGAAGCAGAGTGGCGGAAGCTGATCGCTGATATCCGGAGTGAATTTGACGGACTTATTTCCTATAATACCGATAAATATCAGGAGCATAATGTGAAATGGTGGGATGCAGTAGATGTGATTTCTTCCAGTGGCTATTATCCGTTGGAGGACTGGGAGAACCAGCTTGACCGGATTGAAGCGGTGGTAAAGAAATTTCAAAAACCATTTTTCTTTGCAGAGGCAGGATGTATGTCTATCGTGGATTCTAATAAAGTGCCAAATGACTGGACGGTGCAGGGAGAAGCAGATGCTAAGGGACAGGCAGACTGGTATGAGGCAATGTTTGAAGCCTGCTTAAAAAGAGAATGGGTGAGGGGCATGGCATTCTGGTCCTGGAACAGTCATCTCTACACGAAGAATGCTGCCCTAAAGAGAAAAGATTATGAAATATATGCAAAACCAGCGGAGAAAATCGTGAAAAAATACTACGATTCTATTCAAAAGTAACAAAAAGTCAAATGACTTAAAACAAACCGTTATGTCATATGGAATCCGTACATTCTGATTTTTTTTAATAAAATAGATTTCTACCATTTTTAAGGTAAAACACTCTATCCCGGAACAGTTGTTTCGTGGTAGAGTGTTTTTATAACGAAATCGATTGAGAAATCCTTCTGCAATTGTGAAAAATGATATATTTTTATGATTAGAATATATCTGAGAGGTTTGCCGAAGTACGAATGCATTTTAAGGGCTGTTAGGGGCACCTGGAATTTTGTCCGACATCTGGCAACGCTGGCACAGGGAAGTGCCAGCGAGGCACATATGAACATGGAAGTGAATTTGTGCCGGTTGCCGGAAGAAAGAACAGGTCTCGCAAAATTCTTAGTGCCCCTTGCAGTTCTTATGCGGCATCCGTGCTCGGTAAACTGCGCAGATATTGCATAAAAAAATAAATGTCATTTTTTACAATAGCAGAAGAATAACACAAGAAATAGAATCAGGAGGAAAACAAATGTTTCGAAAAGACTTTGTATGGGGTGTTGCCAGCAGTGCCTATCAGGTAGAGGGAAGAGACAAAAACGATGGCGCAGGAACCTGCATCTGGGACACCTTTACCGAAGCGGGAAGAACCTTTGAACATCAGAATGCATATGTCAGTGCAGATGACATGCACCGTTACAAAGAAGATTATGCATTGATGAAAGAACTTGGCGTGAAGGCATACCGTTTTTCCGTAAGCTGGGCGAGACTGATGCCGGAGGGAACCGGAAGAGTCAATGAAAAAGCGGTGGCACTCTATCGTGATATGATTCTTGAAATGAAGAAAAACGGCATTGAGCCATATATGACACTTTATCACTGGGAACTTCCGCAGGCATTGGAGGATAAAGGCGGCTGGCTCAATGAAGAAATCATAGATTGGTTTGCAGAATATGCAAAAGTAGTAGCAGAGAATTTTACTGATATCTGCGACAAGATTTTTACTTTGAATGAGCCACAGTGCTTTATCGGACTGGGATATTACCGTGGTATTCATGCACCGGGAAAGAAAGTCACACCAGAGGAAAGCTTCCGGATTGCGCATAATGCATTGCGGGCACATGGAAAAGCAGTTATTACTCTCCGGAAATATGCAAAGCAGCCGATACAGATTGGCTATGCACCAACCAGTGGGGTGGCATATCCAGCAAGTAATTCCCCGGAAGATATTGAAGCTGCAAAGAAGGTATATTTTGGCTTTTATAATGATGTCGACAACTGGACCTGGAATGTATCCTGGTATTCCGACCCGGTTATTTTAGGACATTATCCAAAGGAAGGCCTTGAGAAATACAAGGAGTATCTGCCGGAAATCACGAAAGAAGATATGGAACTGATTCACCAGCCCATTGATTTTTACGGTCAGAATATTTATAACGGATATCCGGTTCGCGCAGGAGCAGATGGAGAGCCGGAATTTGTAGACCGTCCGGCAGGATTCCCAAAGACTGCCGCAGAATGGCCGGTGACACCGGAATGCCTATACTGGGCAGGAAAATTCCTCTACGAACGTTATCAGCTGCCGATTTATATTACGGAAAATGGAATGTCCTGTCATGACAATGTGGAAGCAGATGGCAGTGTACATGATGCCAACCGTATACAGTTCTTGGATGAGTACCTTGGAAATCTGCAGAAGGCGGCGGACGAAGGAGCAGAGATTGCCGGTTATTTCTTATGGACTTTTTTGGACAATTTCGAATGGCATGAGGGCTATTCCGAACGGTTCGGAATTATTTATGTGGACTTTGCAACCCAGCAGCGTTATGTAAAGGATTCAGCATTCTGGTATAAGAAAGTCATGGAAAGCAATGGAGCAGCGTTATCCTGCAACCAGCCGGATAGAAAAATCCGGATAGAGCGTGGTGCTGCAGAAGTAACAGGTGCAGGATTTAAGGTAGAGAGGGAAATGGATCTGCTGCTTTCTGACAGCACAGATGTCATTTATGTGGCATCCGGCAGCGGTTTAATTGGCAGCATCTGGGTAGATGCCGGAGACAGGCTTACGATACCGGAGGGCATCCGGAAGATGCATTGCAGTGGAAAAATGACACTGGTGCAGGCGTAGCATGAAAAAATAATTGTTTCTTCTAGACCAGAGAAAATGAGAATAAAAAAAGTTTCTTTTATTCCGATGAGCAATCAGAAGGAATAGAAGAAACTTTTTTTGCTTTACAGGAAATTGCTTTCCTGTAAAGCAAAAAACGCTCCGCGAGGATGCGCACTGCGGCGTATAAGGTAGATGTCGCAAGCGACCGCCGCAGGCGCGGGAATGTGCAAAGCACATTCTTTTTTAATGTTCAGATACATTTTAGATACAAATATATGTTAAAATAAACATCAAAGAGTAGTAAAAGGAGCGGACAGCATGATACGGATATTGGTTGTAGAGGATGAAAAGGCAATATCGGATTTAATCCGGCTGAATCTGATGAAGGCAGGCTATCAGTGTGTCTGTGTATACAATGGAATGAAAGCTGCAGACCTGTTGGAAACAGAAAATTTTGATTTGATTATATTGGATGTTATGCTGCCAGAATTAAATGGATTTGAATTGATGGAATACATCCGTCCAATGGGAATTCCGGTGATTTTTCTGACTGCAAAGGATTCCCTAAAAGACCGGATGCAGGGGCTGACCTCCGGGGCAGAGGATTATATGGTAAAGCCTTTTGAAGTGGTAGAACTTTTGGCACGGGTCAATATTGTGCTGCGCCGCTATCATAAGATGGAGCAGAAGATTACTTTTATGGATATTGAATTAGACAGTGAAAATCAGGTGGTGACAAAGGCAGGAAAAGAAGTGGAGCTTACGCCAAAGGAATTTGAACTCTTAGAAATTCTGATGCGCAACCGGAATATTACACTGTTCCGGGAAAGAATCTATGAAGAAATCTGGGGAACGGAATATTCCGTAGAGTCAAGAACCTTAGACCTTCATATCCAGAGATTACGGAAAAAACTGAATCTTGGAGAGGAGCTTAAAACAGTATTTAAGGCAGGATACCGGTTAGAGGATAAAGCATGAAATTTCGATATAAAGTATTAATTACAAATTTAATCCTGCTTTCCGTCAGTCTGGGACTGGTGGGCTATCTGATGATACATAAGAATTTTGAACTGGCGAAGGAAACACAGATTTCTAATGCAGTCATTCAGAATAATCTGGTGCAGGCTTCGGTGGAATATGAAGTGCTTCAGGTGTTGAACCGGGAAGAACTGGTAAAGAGCGCATTGCCGGATATCGGCGCACAGGTCAGCAGCGGTATGAGGGCAGAGGATGTGACATTTTTTATTTATTATGGCGATAAGCTGGTTTATAACGAGACAGAAGAAAATGCCAATTTAAAGAAAGTCTGGGAAGCACAGCAGGAGGATGGCAATAAGAATTATGCCATCTTTGAAGAGGACGGCCATTATTATATTTATGTAACGGCATCCAGTAAGGTGGAGGATGAGAACCTCTGCATGATCAGCAGAAGTGATGTGTCTGATGCCTACGCATTAAGAGACCGGGAAATCCGTTATTTCCGGCTGATTCTTTTCATTTGCCTTATGATAGACTCTCTGCTTATTTATGTGATCAGCCGGTATCTGACCAGACCATTGGAGCAGTTGAACCGGGTGGCAGAGGAGATTACCGATGGCTCTTATGAGACGAGGATTGCAGTAAAGAGTCAGGATGAAGTAGGACTTCTGGCAGAAAACTTTAACCGGATGGCAGAAGCAGTATCAGAAAAGATAGGAGAGCTTCAGGGAATGGTACGGAAAAGGGATCAGTTTGTAGCAGACTTTACCCATGAGATTAAGACACCGATGACTTCCATTATCGGTTATGCAGATACCATGCGTTCCATGGAGCTTCCAAGAGAAGAACAGCTGCTGGCATTAAGTTACATCTTTTCCGAAGGCAGACGGTTAGAGCGGATGTCGGGAAAGCTCTTTGATTTGATTTATTTAAGGGAACATGAAATGGAAAAGGAAGCAGTTCAGGTTGAAAATGTCAGCCATGAAGTACTTAAGGTAGTCACACCGTCCCTTGATACAAAGAAACTTGTATTAAAAGAAAATATCGAGCCGGCAGTACTGTACGGAAATAAAGAACTTCTGGTGACTGCACTGGTGAATTTACTGGATAATGCAAGAAAAGCATCCAAAGAGCATGGTGTCATTGAATTTAGCGGAAAGAGAATACAGGAAGAGGAAAATCCATTTTATTATGAACTTTCCGTAAAAGATTATGGAATCGGCATGACCAAGGAAGAGACAGAGCGGATTTGCGATGAATTCTATATGGCAGATAAATCCCGGGCAAGACAGGAAGGCGGAGCCGGAATCGGAATGTCATTGGTGGCATTGATTTTAGAACATCATCAGGCGGAACTTATCGTAGAAAGTGAGCCAAAGAAGGGGACGAAGATGCGGATATGTTTCAGAAAAGAACAAAATTAAAGATAAAAGGAAGTGTCTGTGGAATGATAGCAGGAACACTTCTGGTGGTGCTGACAGGAATTTTTCTGCCGGGAATTCTGATTGAAGGACAGGAGCGTAAAGCAGTGGGAGAAGTGCAGGCAGTTCCGGCGCAGTACATAGCTTCCGATTCCCTGCTGGCAAAGGAAGCATCGGAAAGCCTTAAGTTAAGCGAATGCATCCAGTTGATTACCGGGCAGTGGGAGAGTGAGACGCAGGAAGCTTATTCTTATGAAATGACTTTGACGGATTATGAGGCAGCGGCACTGGCAAGAGACAGCATGGAAGTCATTTATCAGAATGGACAGTATCCTTCTGATTTAGCTTCTTCTTATGCCAACTGGTATACCTGGGAAGCATTTCCGGAGAAAGCAGTGGATACCACATTTCACACCTACAGTGCTTACTACTGGAAGCTTGTTTTTACAAAATATGACGGCACAGAGAAGCATATGGTATTTCTCTTAGAGGATGGCACCGTTTTGCTGGCGGAGGCAGAAGGAAAAGATATTTTATCGGATGTTACAGCTACAGAGGAAGCTTCCTCATCCGTTAAAGACAATGAAGAAGAAAAAACAGTGGATAAAGAGCTGGCAGAACAGCTTTCCTACACGGGGTTGGACGTAGCCGGACTGAGGATAAAATCCGATAACATACAGGAAGAAAAGGATGCCACATACCGGTACTTTGAACTCTTTGATAAAACAAGATTTATCTATGGAATCAGCACAATATCAGATAGCCAAACGAAGCGTAACATGGTAAAATAAAAAAGAAGGCAAGGTATTTTCAGGGGCATAAATGGTCACCTGCAGTTATTGCGAAAATGATCCTTCCATGTATGATTTGGGAAATTTTGTTCTGGAACAGGCTTTGTGGGACAGTAAAAGCTTTTTACAGCAGAAGCCTTCCGGTATCGGTAATCAATGAGCGGATGGCAGTATTAAGAGGCTATGGAATCAAATTTGCCATGGATGATTTTGGAACAGGAAGTTCATCTTCTGCCATGGCACTTGAGATGCTGATTGATGAGATTAAGATTGATATGAGCTTTATCCGGAAGATTCTTGTAAATAAAAAGAATAAGGCGATTGTCCAGAGCATGGTGGATTTTGCCAATGCAGCCAATATCAAGAGTTGTCTGGAGGGCGTGGAAAATAAGGCATTAGAAGATTATCTCCGGACTGTGGGAGCCACATGGTTTCAGGGATACTATTATTCCAGACCGGTTGGAGCAGATGAACTGGAGATACTTCTTTCGAACAGATGGAAAAAATAAGAAAAGACAAAAAATAAAAGTAAAAATAGAATTATCGAGACCGGCAGTTTTGTGGCGATAAGAAATACAGCCATAGAATTGCCGGTTTTATTTACGCGAGCAACGAGCCAAAGTCCGTGCTTGCACGAGACCTTGGCGACTGCCGCGATAACTTGAGAAACTCGCGGAGCGTGTTTCTCATAGTTGTAATGATAAGATACAAAAAGTTTACATCTCCATGTTAAAGTAACACCAGAAACGAGGAAAATGGAAAGGTAAACAGAAAATAAAAGATGGAAAACGGAGGGGACAGCATGAAACATCCAATCTTACGAAAAATGATTCCGGCAGGTATGGTGATGGTACTTCTTACCGGATGTGGTGAGAAAAAAGTAGATTATGAGATGGAAACAGAACAGGAAACCAAAGGGGTGGTTGGTACACTGGATGAATTCCGGGAAGCGGATAACTGGGATGACAGCTTTACGGTAACAACCTCTGACGGAGATGTGAAGGTAAGAATCAATGCATCTATTGATGTGCCGGAAGCAGATGCCATGTCTGTGGTAGCGGCAGAAGAATTAAAGATAGATGTCGATTATAAGAAAAAGTTCCTGAAAGCATATTTTAAAGATTCTGAAATTTATTACCATGATTTTGAGCATCTGACAAAAGAAGAATTACAGACTGCCGTTGACAGCATGGATGGAACGATTGTTACTGTCCAGTCTCAAATCGATGATTTGGAGAATAATGCACATCATCAGGATGTAGAAAGACATAAGGAAATGCTGAATGACTGGAAGGAAGAAACCGAAGAACAGAAAAAACAATACGAAAAAGCATTAGAGACTGCAAAAGATACCTATACTGTAGCAGAGGATTATGACAGCTGCAATGAATATGCAGGGTATTGCGGAGACCTTTTATGTAATGTGCGATTTGAAGTAAAAGAAACAAACGAAAATGCAATTGCCTACATTGTGGCATCGCCATTAGTGAAAAACAAGACGGACATTTATGTGAATCAGTATTATGGCCCACAGTCTCTAAAGGATTATGATGCTGTATATGGGAATGATACAGTAACTGCATATATCGACAATTCGGAAAAGGAAAATGGATGCAGTATTTCCCAAGAAGATGCAAAGCAGTTAGTGGAGCAGTTCTTAAAAGAAACAGGACGTGATAATCAGGTGCTTTACGGGCAGCAGGATTATTCCTAGGATGGCGCAAATGAGATAGAAGTGGATGGAGAACAGTATACCGATTATGCGGAGGTCATCGACTGGGGCTACCTCTTTGGTTATGGAACCGGTGTCAATGGACTGGCATTTAGTGATTCTTTGGATTATAACGACTTTGATATTTCCTGGGTTACGCTGGAAAACAGTGATGTAAATTTTGAATTAGAGGATGAGATACGATTTGCGGTTACGGATAATGGAATTACAGAAGTATTTATGCAGTATCCGGTAAGCGTTACAAAGATTTCAAAAGAAGTGGAACTGCTGCCGTTATCAACGATTCAAAATATAATCAAAGATGAGATTATAAAAAATGGAGACGATTACCAACTGGATGAGTGCAAGAATTTTAATAAGTTAAAGCTTGGTTATGCGCGTATCAAAGATGACCAGAAGGAAGGCTGTTACAGTTATGTGCCGGCGTGGTGTCTTTATATGGCATCCGGAAATGATATGAACCGGCATCCGGTATTTGTCAATGCCATGGATGGTACACTGATTCATCCTTTGGATGAAAGGTAAGGTGTGCCTATGGCAGATAGAAAGAAAAGAACTGGAAAATGGAAACTGCTTTTGTGCCTGGCAGCAGGCAGTTTGCTGACGGGATGCGGAAAAGCAGAGCCAGAGCTTGTGTCAACTGCCCGGACACCATATGAGAAGCTGGCTTATGATACCACGGAAGTGAAAAAAGGAAATCTGACGCCGGAAATTACCTTGAAATTAAAAGCAGAGGGTTTGGAAAAGATTACTTATGATGCAACAAATACGGAATTGAAATTAGACAAAGTATATGTGGCAGTAGGCGATAAAGTGGAAAAGGGAGAGTTGCTGGTATCCTTCCGTTCAGACAGTCTGGAAGCAAAAATGACACAGTATCAGGATGAGATTGCGGATAAACAGCTTCTGGTGGAACATTATGTAAACCTCATGAGCTGTGATGCATCCCTGGATTATAATGAAGATATTGCAAATTTAAAGCGGGATATTGAAGTAGCAGAGCTTTATGTGGAAGAGACAGAAGAAAAGCTGTCCCGCTATCAGATTACAGCAAAAGAATCTGGAACCATTACAGCCATGGACACTTATCTGCAAAAAGGAGGCTTTGTGCCGGGAAATAATCTGATTACTGAAGTGTGTGGAACCGGTAACTATGAAGCAGACCTGCCGGAAGGCTATGAATTTAACATGGGAGATACTTATACAGCTACACTGGATGCACTGTCCTATGAATTAAAGGTTGACGGTGTGGAAGAAAATAAAATCATATTTTCACCGGTATCGGATATGACATCACTTTCAGAGGCAGACGTGCTGAGTCTTGTGATTACGAAGCCCACGCTGGAAAATGTCATTTATGTGAAAGCCTCTGCTGTAAAGGAAGGTGAAGAGGGACACTTTGTCTATCTTCTGGATGATAGTGGATATCGTGAGGCGGTGCCGGTAACGGTTGGAGAAAAAGTAGGGAATCATTGGGTTGTTACATCCGGACTTTCCGGTGGAGAGAAGGTGACTCTGTGAGAAAGAAAAAAAGTTACGCAGGAAACGCACAAAGCGTGATTCCAGTAGTCCTGACAGGCCTGTTTTTTGTAATGTTAATTGGTGGCTGTGGCAGTAAGAAAACAGAAACAATACCAGACCTGGAAGAGCCGGCGGCAAGTAATGCTTCTTATCAGCAGGTGACCTATGGAGATATCGGAACCACCAACGTGCTGCTGGGAACGGCAGTGCCAAAGGAGTACGGACAGGCATATGAAGCCAATGTCACGGTGACAAAGATTCTGGTAGAACCGGGCGATACCGTAGAAAAAGGTGATGTGCTGGCATACGCAGATGTAGACGAGGCAAGTGCGTCCCGGGAAGCAAAGCAGCAGGAGCTGTCGCATGAAAATACCGTATACGAATTAAACCAGAAAATCAACCAATTGCAGCAGGATAAATTGGCAAACCAGCAGAAGCAGCAGGATACTGCAGAGAATAACATTCAGGATGCCGCAGAGAATAACATTCAGGAAGAGGATGATATGCAGAAATCTGCAACAGAGAATAACACGCAGGAGACAGAGGCAGAGGCAGAGGACATTACCTCCCAGATAGCCGTCCTGCAGGAAAACAGCCGCTACGATACGAAGCTTCATGAGTACCGGGTGCAGAAGCTGAATGAAGAGATTGCAGCATTGGACGCTCTGATAGCAGATGGAACGTTAAAGGCAAATCACAGTGGTGAAGTGGTTTATACCAAGAGCCTGACCGTAAACCGGAAAGCCGGCGCGGGAGAAAATGTTGCGATTGTGGCAGATACTGAAGACCTTGCAATAGAGCTTAAGGATGTAACGGTACAGAATTATAAATATAAAGATGTTTCCGAAAAATATATGCTGCAATCCGGCGAAAGAGTGCTGGTTACTGAGCGGGAATACAGCACCGATGAGCTGGTACTTGCAAAGATAAATAATAATTATCCCAATGTTTTGATAGAAAAGCCGGAGGGCGTGGAGCTGAAAGCCGGAGAGCTATATCCCATTTATTTTGAAGAGAAAAAAGCGGAGCATGTCCTTCTGGTGGGAAACGATTCCCTGTATCAGGAAGATGGGGAAACTTATGTTTATGTGAAAGCCGGGGATGATACCAGAGAAAAGCGTAAAGTAACAGCAGGGGCGGCAGATGACCATAATACCCAGATTACGGATGGATTAGCGGAAGGAGAAGCAGTCTATTATGAGACTACGGAGCGGATGCCTTCGGATTATACCGAGTATACGGTGGAGCGGTCAGATTTTCAGGTGGAAAATCACGGATTAAAATTAAGCAGGGCAGATAAGAATGCCAGGGTCTATCTTGCTGCAAAAGAAGGAGAGATTGTAAAAATAGCGGTAGAAAAGGATGCGGAAGTGAAAAAAGGTGACCTTCTTTATATCATCAATACCGGAGAAGGAAAGGCAGCCATTACAGAAGCCGCCAATGCCATTGAGACAGAGAATACTACTTATCAGAAACAGCAGACAGACTATGATGCACAGCTTATAGAATTGCAGAATGCCACAGATTCTGTCAGTGACTATGACCGGCAGATGATAACCCTTCAAAAAGAGGTTGCAGAAGCAGACCATAGCTATACGCTGCAACAACTGCAGGCAGCTTACGATACGTTAAGCCGCGGAAATGACGGAACCGGAAAATTATCCGTTTATGCAGATGAAGATGGACAGGTTTCGAAAATAACTGTCTGGGAAGGAGACACGGTGGAAGCCGGAGATGAAATTCTTAAGATGAAAGGAGAAGCATCAGACTTACTTCTGGTGCAGATGGTGAGCAGTAAGTCCGTAACGGTGTATACGGATGATATTGCAGAGGCGGGAGAACCGGTAAGTATTACATCCGGGGATACGACTTACACCGGAACCTGTGTGGGATTTGCAGCAGGCAGCAATAATCTGGATGAGGGCTGTCTTTATATCGATGAAAATGGTGCTCATTATACCTTTCAGACAACCTCCGGGTATGATACACCGGCATTTTATGTACGGATGAATGATGAAATCGTAGATGATATGGGAAATGGAGAAAGCGTGGACTTCCCTTATATTTCCATGGAGGATGTTATAGTGCTTCCGGCAGGAATGATTTATGAAGAGAAGGATGCAATGCATCCGGATAAAGTGTCATATTTTGTGTGGAAGATAGAAGGGGACCATCTGGTGAAACAGTATGTTTTACTGGATGATACACTTACCGGAAATGGGAAAGTGGTTCTCTTTGGAATAGAGTCTGGCGATGTACTGGCAAGAGAGTAGGAGGATTTGGAATGTTACGTTTTGTCTTTTGTAAAATAAAGAATAAAAAAGGACTGAATTTGTGCCTGCTTCTTGGAATTACATTATTTATCGCATTATTTGTCTGTCATCCGATGTTTGAACGTGGTGCCGGAAACCAGGTATTAAGAACAGGATTTGAAACATATGCAAAGGAACAGGAAACATTTCCTGCAGTGATGAATCGTAGTGGCAGCTATTCTTCGAAGGATTATAGTTCTGCAAAGGAAGTGTTAGAGAAACTTGTGGCATATGAGAAAAAATGGACCGAATATGTGGCGGTGGATACCGTGGCATCGGAGCAGTATTTAAGCCTTTCCGGTGGAAAAGCAGATACCAGCCTGGGCGGAACCAATGAATATTTTACCGTTGGATATCTGCCGGAATTATCGAAGAACACAGATATTACATACGGAGAGGGTTTAGACAGCGGAAATCAGGTGAAAATAAACGGCTGTTATCCATGCCTTGTCAGTGAAGAGACGATGGATGCCTACGGACTGGTGACAGGAGAAGTGCTTCATATGAAAATCCAGGGTGAAGCAGAAGTTTATGAAGTGGATTTTAAGGTGACAGGCATCATAAAAGAAAAGAATATCAATGATAGTTACTGGTATCACACGCTCAGTGATTTTGGAAATACACTGTTTGTATCAGAGAATACTTTTGATGCCATGATAGATTCCTTTGGACAGGATGAAATCAGTTACGAAGAAAATCTGATGTTAGATTACCGGCAGATAGATGCAAAGCATGCGGCAGAATATGCAGATTATATGCAGCAGTTCCGGACATCAGATACAAAGTATCGGGATAATATGGCAGATACCCTGGCGTCCTTTTTCACAAAGCAGCGAACCATACAGCAGATGTTGTGGGCATTGGAACTGCCATGCATTGTACTGCTGCTGTTATTTATCTATATGGTATCCTCCCAGATACTTTCTCTGGAAGAAGGAGAAATTGCGGTACTCCGGAGCCGGGGCGCAACCAAATTGCAGGTGGGAATGATTTATCTTCTGCAGGCATCCTTTCTGGCATTGATAGGCGCAGTGTTTGGACTTTTGCTGGGATATGGAATGTGCAAAGGAGCAGCTTCCACCGACGGGTTTTTAAAATTTACCGGAAAAGATGTAAGCATGTATACCTTAAATGGGGGAATGATTCTCTATGCCCTGGTGGCGGCGGTTATTGTAATTTTATTTCTGACGATACCGGCGCTGCGACGGACAAAATATACCATTGTAAATGAACGGACAGCAAAAAATAATATAGTGACAAATCCCTTCTGGAAAAAGTGCTTTTTGGATGTTTTGTTACTTTTTCTGTCCTGCTATCTGCTTTTCAATTACAACCGGCAGAAGGAGAGTCTTGCGCTGGAACTGATTGCGGGAAAGGGGATGGATCCGGTAATTCTTTTGAATACATCGGTATTTATACTGGCAGCAGGCTTATTGTTTATACGTCTTTTTTATTATCTCATACTGGCGGTAGATAAAATCTTTAAGAAACGATTCCGCCCGGCAGAATATGCGGCATTTTTACAGTTGAAGCGGACTTGGTACAAAATGGGATTTCTGGCAGTATTTTTGATTATGACAGTAGCCAGTGGAATATTTGAAGCCAATATGGCGCGAACCATGAATCAGAATATGGAAGAGCGGATTGCATATGGCATCGGAGCGGATGCGGTGGTGGAAGAAAATTTTCGGCTGCAGATTTCCAAGCTGGAAGGACAGGACACCAACTGGAATTATATAGAGCCGGATTTTGGAAGATATGAAACCTTAATCGAAGAAAATGTCTGCGAAAATGCCACCAGAGTCCTGATCGATGAAAAGACAGATATTACAGCAGGAAACGGTACTGTTTCCGGTGGAAAACTGATGGCAGTCCATACAAAAGAATTCGGAGAGACCGCAGAGCTTAAGGATGGCGTAAACAAGGAGCACTGGTTTTATGCGCTGAATGCGCTGGCAGAAGAACCGGATGGTGTCATTATTTCTTCGAATCTGGCAGATAAATTAAAATTAAAAACAGGCGATGTCTTAAGTTATACAAGGTATCTTCCGGCGGAAATCGGCGAAGATAAAATGGGCAGCAGCAAGGCAAAGGTCTGTGCAATCATAGACTGCTTCCCTGGTTATGAAAGATATGCTTATGTAAAGGATGAAGAAGGCAATTTAAATGAACAGGAACAGTATCTTCTGGTAGCAAATTATGCCACCGTTATCAGTGCTTTTGGTCAGACCCCTTACCAGGTGTGGATGAAGCTTTCAGATGGTGTGAAAGAGACTATGTTTACGAAAAGTTTTGCGGCAGCAGGCGTTCAGCCGCAACATATTACCTTATTGCAGGAACAGCTTGCCGGCAACCGGAATTCAGCCATGGTACAGGTGACGAATGGAATGTTTACATTAAGCTTTCTTTTATCGTTGGTGATATGCTCTGTAGGATTTCTGCTGTACTGGATCATGACACTGAAAAAACGGGAATTGCTGCTGGGAGTCTACCGGGCAATGGGAATGCGCATGGGAGAGATTCGAAAGCTGCTTTTGACGGAACAGCTATTTACTTCCGCCGGGCCACTGCTTGCCGGTGGCGGAATCGGAGCACTGGCAACCTTTTTCTTCGTACGGCTTTTGATGGTGGTCTATCTGCCGCAAAAGCATAATCTTGCCATAGAAATATACATTTATCCTACAGAACTTTTGAAGCTTTTAGCGGTACTTCTGGCAGTGATGTTATTCTGTTATCTGATTATCCAGAAAATACTGCGGAGCATGAAAATTGCAAAGGCACTTCGGTTAGGGGAGGACAGCTGATGGAACAGACGATAGCAATACGCACAGAAAATATAAAAAGATATTTTTCGTCGGGAGATGGCAGCATCGTCCGGGCTTTGGACGGCGTTTCCATGGAGATACCAAGCGGCAGTCTTACTATTTTAAAGGGACGTTCCGGCTCCGGCAAGACAACCCTTCTTAATCTTTTAAGTGCTCTTGATGTACCGACGGAAGGAAAAGTGGAATTTTTCGGAAAAGATTTGGGACATTTAAAAGACAGGGAGCGGGAGGACTTGCGGCGTTACCAGATGGGATTTGTTTTTCAGTCTGTGGCATTGATTCCTGTGATGAATGCCTATGAAAATGTGGAATTTGCCCTGCGGTTATCCGGTGATAAAGAGAAACGGAAGAAGGATAAGGAAGAGCAGAAAAATAGGGGAGAACAGAAAAAGCGTGTAATAGAAATCTTAGAACGGGTCGGACTGAAAGAACGGATTTATCATATGCCTTATCAGTTGTCCGGTGGCGAACAACAGCGGGTGGCTATTGCCCGGGCAGTTGCCCATAGACCACAGGTGATTTTTGCAGACGAACCAACCGGTGCACTGGATACGGCATCAGGGCTTGCAGTCATGAAGCTTTTCCGTGAACTGATAGAGCAGGAACATATCACCGTAGTCATGACCACCCATGACCCGAATCTGATGGAACTTGGTGATTTCGTCTATGAATTAAAGGATGGGAGGCTGGTAAAATGATTCAGTGTGACAGCCTGGTAAAGATATATGAGATGGAACAGCATAAAGTCATGGCACTGGAAGGACTGGACCTTACGATAGAAGATGGGGAAATGATGGCAATTATCGGTAAATCCGGCAGTGGAAAGTCGACGCTGCTTAATATCATCGGAGGACTGGAAACACCCACAGCAGGAATCCTTATGGTGGATGGAAAGGACTTATCGTCCTATACGGAAAAAGAACTGGTTTTATACCGCCGTGACAAAGTGGGATTCGTCTGGCAGAAGAGTGTAAGAAATCTTTTCTCTTATCTTACGGCACTGGAAAATATTGAAGCACCCATGCAGTTTCATCCGGGAACATCCGCCCGGGAGAAGCGGAAGCGTGCCAGAGATTTATTAAAGGCAGTCGGTATGGAAGCACATGCGGATAAGTTCCCTTCCCAGCTATCCGGTGGCGAGCAGCAGCGGATTGCCATTGCCGTTGCACTTTCCAATCAGCCGTCGATTCTTCTGGCGGATGAACCCACCGGTGCAGTAGATACAAAGACTGCAAATCAGATATTTGAGCTGTTCCACAAACTGAATGAAGAATTTAAAATTACAATAATCATCGTGACTCATGATATGGCATTGGCGGATAAAGTGGAGCGGACAGTGCTGATTTCCGATGGCAAAATCAGTACCGAAAAGATTCGGAAAGTATCTTTAGAAGAACTGCAGCGTCTTGCAAGTGCAGCAGAATTTACCCATGAAGAATATTCCGTTTTAGATAAAGCCCACCGGCTGCAGCTGACAGAAGAAATGTTAGAAGAAGCCGGTATCGATTCCAATAAAGTCCGGATAAAGGTGCAGGATGGCAAAATCCTGATTCAAAAAGAATAAACCGGTACTTGCTGCAACAAAGTATTTATGAAGTAAGAAACCGCTTCGTTTCCTCCATGACATTGCGAAGCGTTTTGATATTGTAAAGTGTATCCTTCGTTTCTAAAGAGTGGTTGGCATCCGGATAGAGGAAAAGAGGAATCTTTTGCCCTCTGCTGATGCCAGTCACTTTTTCAATATCGCTCCAGGGATCGGAAGTGCCGAGAAAAGCAATGGCATTCTGCGGGTGGAAATCATAGGTTTCCCGTAAAGGGGTATAGAGAATCTGGCGGCAGGAAATATTTTCCTTCCTTGCATAGGCAGAGGCAATAACCGTTCCGATGCTCTTTGAGATAAATATAATTTCATCATAATCCTGCCAGTTTACGGAAGAAAGCTGTTTTACAGCCTGTTCATAAAGATAAGAAAAAGCCTGCTGCATTTTCTCCCTATTACCCCGGATATTTCCAGTGATATCGCTGCCGGCAAGGGAATAGTCCAGTGTAAGAGCGGTTTCATAACCTGCTTCGGCAACAAGCTTTCGGCTGTAATAGAGCAGTGGTTTGTCACAGTGATAACCGATGCCCGGAAAAAAGACCGCCAGTTTATTTTTCGATAAATGCATAAGAAATTGTCCTTTCTGTTCCGGCATTTTCAGGTGGCAGAAACCGGAGCTTTTTAACCTTAGAAAATATAGTAGCACAATGGGAAATAATGACTTCTCTAAGGATATAACAAATGCGATAAAGTTAATTGTAATAAGGGACTTTATCGCATTTGTTATTAGATGAGCCGCATTGGAAACAGCACAAATTGTAACTAAATAATAAACTGGAACTTATCACCGATACATAGCTGTTTGCAAAGATTCGTGATAGTGTTGTCAACATCGTGGATGATACTTGATATCCGGAGCAGAGGATACCCCTTACTGATGTTTAAAGTCTTAGCCTCTTGGGCATTAGCGAAAACAATATCAAGTGTTTTACGTGAATGATCCAGAATGATATTGTGTTTTCTTAGTATTTCATACAAAGATGAGTCGTTTAAATCTTCTCCAAATAAAAAAGAAAAGGATTCAGGAAATTTATTGAACTCTAAGATGACAGGGACATTATCCATATAACGGATTCTTTCCACTACGAGTATTTTATCCCCTTCGTGTAGTGACATTTCAGTTAAATCCCGTTCAGAAGGATCTTCCAATGCAATTTTTATGGTCTTAGCTCCAGGTGTTGCGTTTTTCATCCGGCACATATCAGAAAAACTTATGACTTCTGTAATATTACGCTGCAATTTTTTTTCCGCTACAAAAGTTCCTTTTCCTGATTTCCTTTCTAAATATCCGGATTCAGATAAAACGGCTAATGCTTTTCGGACAGTAACTCTGCTCACATGGTATGATTCACTTAATTCATTTTCTGTAGGCAGACGACTGCCGGCCGCCCGTTCTCCGGCGTCAATTTCTTTTCGTATTTTTTCCTCCAATTGTTTGTACAGTGGTGTGGCAATGGTGTTGTTCAGTTCCATATAAATACCTCTCTCCTAATATAACTTTCACAAATATTATAAAACAAAGTTGCAAAAATGTATATATTTTCCTATATTGTATGATATATATTGACAGAATGTATTATATTGTATTATAGTAAACGCATAGAACAAATAAATACATTATAAAAAGGAGAGAAAAAATGGGATACGGAAGTAAAGACATTAAAAACATTGTGAAAGAAATTTTAGAAGAAAAAAAAGACATCGGTGGAATTAAAAATATTTATTTTGTGGGATGCGGAGGATCACTTGGCGCACTTTATCCGGCAAAAACATTTATGGAGAGAGAATCACAGGTTTTGAGATCAGCCTGGATAAACAGTAATGAGTTTGTGCATAGCACACCAAAGGACTTTGGAGAAAATTCTATTATATGTCTTGCCTGCCACAAGGGAAATACACCGGAAACGATTAAGGCTGCCAAATTAGGAAAAGAAAAAGGAGCGGCGGTTATTATTCTGACATGGCTGGAGGAATCAGAAATTATAGAATTTGGAGATTATATTATACATTATACATTTGATGCAAGTCCTGATCATCTTGCAGGGGATATTGATTATGCAGGAGAAAAGACGCAGTGTGCATTGCTTGTGGCAGTGGAATTAGTTGCACAGACGGAGGGATATGCTAATTATGATAAATTCTATGAAGCTTTAGGCATGATTAGCAATATCATCAGAAATGCACGTACACATGTGGCTGCCAGGGCAGAGGCATTTGCAGAAGAGTATCAGAATGATTCAGTGATTTATACAATGGGAAGTGGTGCAGCATATGGAGCTGCCTATATGGAGAGTATCTGTATATTTATGGAGATGCAGTGGCTTGATTCAAGCAGTATTCATACCGGTGAATTTTTCCATGGTCCATTTGAAGTTACAGATGCAAACCGTCCGTTTATGATTCAGATATCAGAAGGCTCAACCCGCGAACTGGATGAGAGAGCACTTACATTCCTGAAAACATATGCAAAACGTATTGAGGTTCTTGATGCGAAAGAGCTTGGCTTATCCACAATTGATGCAACAGTAGTAGATTACTTTAACCATGCACTGTTTAATAATGTATATCCGATTTACAACCACGCACTGGCAGTAAAGCGTGAACATCCGTTAACAACCCGCCGCTATATGTGGAGGGTAGAATATTAATGAAAAAATTCTGTGAAAAAAAATATGTATTGTTTGACTTTGATGGAGTTATAACAGATACAGAAGAGAGTAATGGTAATTATCTGGGCCTGGCATTGAAAGAGTTTGGAGTGGAACTGACACAAAAAGACAGGGATAGACTAATTGGCTCACATGATTCCCATATTCTGCTGGAACTGCTGGAACGCTCGCCGGAGAAAATAACAATGGAACAGCTTTTGCAAAAAAGAAAAGAAATAGGAAATACATATGAAAATGGCTGCATTAAGCCGATGGAGGGATTACTGGAGTTTATTGCCGGTTTGAAAAAACAGGGGAAAAAGCTGGCAGTGGTTTCTTCAACCTCTACACGGCTGATTGTAGTAGCATTGAACCGGATGAAAATGCTGGGTTTGTTCGATGTGCTGGTATGCGGAGACATGTGCCGGAATAGAAAACCGGATCCGGAATGCTATAGAAAAGCAATGCAATATTTAGAAGCAAAGCCGGAAGAATGTATTGCAATAGAAGACTCGTTTATTGGTATACAGGCAGCAAAGGCTGCAAATATAGAGGTAGTTGCGTATACAGGAGCTGGTGAGAATCAGGATGTAAGTCAGGCGGATTATGTTATTTCTTCATACGTTTAACTGCCTGAGTGAAAGAAAGAGAAAACAGAAGAATAAAAAGTATTTAATTGTATGCCCGCCAGTGCTCCTGGCGGGTTTTACTATGCACAATTAAATTGATATTGATGTACAAAAAGTGAAACAAAAAATTGTGCATAATGTCGAAAATGTATTTCTTTATTGACACAAATGTATGGAATCTATATAATACAAATAGATACAAAATAAAACAATACAAATAAAAACAAATTAATACATTTTGGTTTTAAAGTAGTGCACATGCTTTGGAATAAATAAAAAAGAGGAGGTAGATGTCCATGTTTTGGATTGAATTTATTGTTTTAATGCTGATTATTGTGTGGGGAACCAGAAAAGGTGGAAGTTTCCTGGCAATGGCTGGCGGCATCGGAATGTTGATTTTCGTATATATCTTTAGAGTGACTCCATCAGATCCACCGATTACTGTTATACTGATTATGTTGGCGGTAATTACCGCAGCCTGTACGATGCAGGCGACTGGCGGATTGGATTTTATGGTACAGCTTGCAGAAAAAATATTACGGAAAAATCCGAAAAACATTACTTTGGTAGCACCTTTTGTAGCGTATTTATTTACATTCTGTTGTGGAACCGGACATATTGTATATTCGTTACTTCCGGTTATTAATGAAATAGCATTGGAAAATGGAATTCGGCCTGAGCGCCCAATTTCTGTTAGTATTATTTCATCCCAGCAGGCAAATACCGGATCACCAATAACAGCTGCAACAGTAGCTATTGTGGGTTATATGACTATTTTTGAAAAAGTAAATCTGGCAACAATTATGCTGGTAGCAATTCCGGCAGCACTGATAGGAGTATTGGTTGCAGCATTGTCTGTATACAAGAAAGGTCTGGAATTAGAGGATGATCCTGAATATCAGCAGAGGGTTGCAGATGGACTGGTAAAAGATTTTAAAAAGAAAGTAGAAGGAGAAAAACAGGTAACCAAAAAAGCAAAGATTTCTGTTGCTATCTTCCTGGTTTCTATGGTAGTAATTGCAATATGCGGTATTTTCCCGGCACTCCGTCCAACATTTAGCGATGGTACACAGTTAGCAATGACATCTTTAATCCAGATTATTATGTATGTAGCTGCCGCAATTATTGTTATTGTAAGTAAAATTGATAGTAACGACATTTTAGAAGTACCGTTGTTAAAGACTGGATTCTTTGCTGTTATTCTTGCAGCGGGACTTTGCTGGCTGGTAAATACTTTTGTTGGTGCACAGACAAACTTCATTACAGAAAATTTGTCAGCTTTAACAAATGAACATCCATGGATTTATATTATTGCAGTATTTCTGGTAGGTGCACTGACAAGTTCACAAGCGTCTACGACAATGATTATGATTCCAATTGCAATTGCATTGAATCTGCCGGCTTATATTATTGTAGGTGGATGGATGGCATGCTCATCCAACTATTTTATCCCGGATTCCAGCCAGTGTATAGCAGGTCTTGCTTTTGACACGGCAGGTACTACGAAGATTGGAAAATTTATATTTAATCACAGCTATATGCGGCCGGGACTTGTATGTACAATTGTATCAGTATTAGTAGCAACAGGAATAGGATATTTTGTTTTCTGATAAAAACCGGTGGTGGCAAAATAAAGAAAACAGTAACAGCACACAGCCTGTGTTATTCTGACAGGCTGTGGGAACTGCCACCTCATGATGGATTGCCAGATATACATAAATATTAATAATGGCTATCTGAAAAAATGAAAGAGCGAATCTGGAAAAATAATTGCTTGTTGCAAAAAGAAGAGGTGAGGGAGTCTGGGTGAAAGAAAAATTGAAAGAAAGGAGAAAGAAATAAAAATGAGACAGCCTAGAATAATTGCAATTGGAGATGCAGTTTGTGACAAATATCTTTCCAGGGGGAAAATGTATCCAGGAGGTCAGTGTGTTAACACATGTGCATATGCACATATGAATAATGCAGAAAGTGCATTTTTAGGTAAATTTGGAAATGATGAAGTAGCAGAATGCATTCAGGCAGCACTGAAAAATATGAATGTAGACTTTTCGCATAGCAGGAATTATGAAGGTGAAAATGGATTTGCATGTGTGACACTGAATCAGGGAGATCGCGTATTTGTCGGGTCCAATCATGGAGGTGTGGCAAAAGAGTATCCTTATGATTTTACGCAGGAAGATTTTTCATATATAAGAAAGTTTGATTTGATTTATACAAATCTGAATGCCTATATAGATGATGACATAGAAGAAATTGCTTCTTTGGGTCTTCCAGTTGCATTTGATTTTTCAAATCGATGGACAGACGAATATCTGAAAAAAATTTGTCCGCATATTAAAGTGGCAATGCTTTCCTGTGCACATTTAAGTGATAAAGAACGCGAAAGGGAAATGAGTAAAGTAAAAGAGCTTGGAGTTCCGCTTGTTCTGGGAACAATAGGAGAAGATGGTTCATACATTTTATACCATGGTGAAATGATGTATGAAAAAGCTGTAAAGGCAGAAAGCATTATGGATACTATGGGTGCAGGAGACTCTTATTTCGCGACATTTTTGACATATATTTTACGGTATAAAGAACCGGAATTTTTTAAAGAAGAAAGTAAAGATGATGGGAATGTTAAAGAACTTTTAAAGAAAGCCATGCAGGCTGGAGCAGAATTCGCTTCAAAGATTTGCGGTGTCGAAGGAGCGTTTGGGTATGGAACGCCAATTGCAGGAAGAATAATTGATAATAGAAATAATTAAAAGGTTTAAGGAGGAATGCTATATGGATATAAAGCCGACAAGTTACAGGTATGATGGAGAAGGAATAGAATGTGCATATCGGAATGAAAAATGGGTTGTTTGTATCAAAAATTGGAAACCGAATAATGACATTGATGGGTTAGAACATTTAGAGATACATCATACGACAGATGAACAATTCATTTTGATTTCTGGAAAATGTATTATTATTACAGCGGACAGAATAGATGGAAAGTTTAATATTGAATTAACTCCGGTGGAGAAAGGAACTTTATACAATGTACCGAAAGAACGTTGGTTTTTTACCATTGTAGAAAAGGATACCAAAATGATGTATGTGCAGGATGCCGGATGTAGTATGGATAATAGTGAGTATTGTAAACTGAGCCAGGAAGAAATTTCATATATTCAGAAATTAGCGAGACCAATGCTTGCAGAATAATATAACAACAATTTATTAAAAATATTTATGGGAGGATTATCAATGAAGCCAACAGAAATCAAGAATGTAATTACAGAAATTTTAGAAAGCAGAAAAGAAGAAGGTGGTATTAAAGCATTATATTTTGTGGGATGCGGTGGTTCTAATGGAGCACTTTATCCAGCGAAAACATTTATGGAAAGAGAATGTGCAAATATTAAGTCAGCACTAATTAATAGTAATGAATTTGTATATAGTACTCCGAAGGATTTGGGAAAAAATGTAATCGTGTGTTTATCGTGCCATAAGGGAAATACACCGGAAACAATTAATGCAGCGAAGCTGGCAAAGGAAAAAGGTGCAGCTGTAATTATTCTGACATGGAAAGAGGAATCAGAGATTACCCCATTTGGTGATTATATTATCAATTATACTTTTGGAGATAATAAGGATATTGCTGGTGAAAAAATTATCTGTGCACTTCTGGTGGCAGTGGAACTGTTGAATCAGACAGAAGGGTATGAGCATTATGAAGAATTTATGGATGGTGTTGGACGTATTGATGGTATTGTGAAACATGCATGTAAGCATGTGGAAAAACGGGCTGAACTGTTTGCCAAGGAATATAAAGATGATAAAATTATTTATACTATGGCAAGCGGAGCGGGTTATGGTGCAGCATATATGCAAAGTATATGTATTTTTATGGAAATGCAGTGGATTCATTCTTCTAGTATTCACAGTGGGGAATTTTTCCATGGACCTTTCGAAATTACAGATAAAGAAGTACCATTTGTGCTTCAGGTTTCTGAGGGAACCAATCGACCGTTGGATGAACGTGCATTGAAGTTTTTGAAGACTTATGCAAAACGGATTGAAGTAATTGATGCAAAGGATTTAGGGCTGTCTACAATTGATGCATCAGTCGTAGACTATTTTAACCATTCCTTATTCACAAATGTATATCCGGTTTATAATAAGGCTTTGGCTGAGGAGAGACAGCATCCACTGACAACACGACGCTATATGTGGAAGGTAGAGTATTAAAAAACTTAAAAAATGATGTAAACATACAGCATGTCAGATTTTGATGGAAAATTTGAAGTACATTACAAGGAAAGCCTGGAAATGATAATGATTTCCGGGCTTTCTGAGCTTTGACACATGACCTGAGGAAGAAGGAACGGAATTGAAAAAAACAATAGGTATTATTGGTGGCATGGGACCGATGGCTACCTGCGATTTAATGAAAAAGATTTTTGAAGTGTCAGATGCAGACTGCGATCAGAACTATGTGCATGTTTGTGTTGATTGTAACACGAATATTCCAGATAGAACGAAAGCTATTCTTGAAAATGGAGAGGATCCTATACCAGAGATGGTAAAAAGTGCAGTAAGTCTGCAAAATATGGGAGCAGATTTATTGATGATACCTTGTAACACAGCACATTTTTTTTATGACCGGTTAAAAATATTTACTGATATCCCGATATTGCATATGCCCCGCGAGACAGTAAAAGCTTTAAAAGAGCAGAATATATCATGTGCAGCCGTATTGGCTACGGATGGTGTGATAAAGAGTGGGGTTTATGAGAAAGAGCTTCGGGCACAGGGAATCAAAACGATTTATCCGGATGCAGAGCAGCAACAGAAAATTATGGCAGTAATCTATCAATGTATTAAAGCTGGAAAAAAGGATGTAGAAAAGTACGGACTTGACGATATTTTAAAATCCTTGATTAAACAGGGTGCGCAAAGTGTGATTCTGGGATGTACTGAATTACCAATTGCTTTTTCCTTGGCAGGAATCAGAGAAAATATAGTTGACCCGACGGAGATTGCAGCAAGAGCTGCATTAAAATTTCTGCAATTACCAATACATGCATTATAAAGCAGCTGTATTTTTATGAAAATAAATGGTATCGGAAAAGTGTGAAAACTCCCTTCAAAAAGCCCCCAAAAAGTCGCAACAAACATTGACAATCCGTGGGTTTGAGGACTATACTAATATATAAATTATAAATACCAGACAGGTTATTACAGAAAGAGAAAGGGAGGTATATGATAACAGGAAATTATCATATATTTTCAGAGCCTTTTTGAATATTTCTGAAGGGGGAAACAGATGATTCAAAAATATTATAACAGTATTCTGGAACAGGTTTTTGCACAGATTGGAAAGAAAGAACACAACATTGTTCTGGCAAAATACAGCAATGATTTTTCATTAAAGCAGTTGGAAATATCAGAGCAGATAACGAATAATAAAGAGGTTCGTTTTGTAGCCCACGAATTCCGGGCAGAGAAATTATCGGGAGCATATGAGCCGTTTCTGGATTTGATTTTGGAACTTTTCGACCAGCAGAAGGAGATGACATTTGATGAATTCCTGGACAAGTGTAATGTCTATTCCCTGCAGCGTCCAATTATTGCAGCATACCGGGAGACCGGAAAATGTATCCGGAAAGAGAGTTTATTGTATACAGAAGTTGACTATGAGCGGGAGCGGATGCATGATGCTATTGTGGCAATGCTTGTTGAAGTTTCTAAGATACAGCCGTTTATGCTTTGGATTAACCGCATGCAGTTTGCCGGAATGGGAACCATAGAAATAGTCTATGAACTGTTAAAGGCAGAGCATACAGAGAATATCGGAATCGTTCTCGGCATGAATGAGCAGCAGCGGCTGCCGGAATATATGCTGCCGGGCTGGGAAAGCGTAACGGAGGAATTGGACAATAATGTTGCAATATTCCGCATTGGAAATGCCGGAGAATCCCGGGAACAAAGAGATGAGGTTATTACAGCAGAAAGTATTGCAGATGATATCAGAACATTGCAGAATCTTGTTTTTTTCATGGATTTTGAACAGGCGTTGTTTTATCTGGAAAAAGTAGACCGCAGAATCAGATTTGATAATTTTACAGTATCGGATGAAGTGAAATACGAACTCTGGCAGTTCTATGCATATGTATCGGTATATATGAGGGATTTGCCAAAAGCACTGGAAATAAGTGAGGGTATCTTACAGCTTGCAGAGAAGAAAAAGAACCGCAGGATGCGTTTTTATGCATATTATCTCCGCTCTGTAATTTATATGTATCAGTCAAAACTGCAGGAAGCCACTGAATGTGCAGGTGTTGCAAAAAGTATTGCAACAGAAGGTGGCATGGAGCGCGGTCAGTTTGAAGCAGAGCTGGTAGAAATACAGGCGAAGATGGCAGGCTGGAATAATATTTTCTTTTGTGCACAGAACGTGGAAGTCAGCGATGCCATGATTGAAAAATTAATAAAATATGACTACCGGAATCATCTGGCGTACATTTATGTGTATGCCTATGACAATAAGCCGGAGATTGTAGCAAAGGCATATTATTCCGAATCCCAGCTTATTTATTTCAGTAAGGGAATCAGACTGGCAACAGAAATTGGCAATACACAGCTTATTTACAATGCATACCAGAAGAATATTATGCTGGCGTCTACCAACGGTATGTATCCGATTTCATTGCTGTATTCGGTAAGAACTTTCGAAGCACTGGACAACAAACGTTCTGTGGAAAGTGGACGTATTTTCTCGGGAATCGGTTATACCTTAACGGCATTAAGACAGAATGATCTTGCAAAGCGTTATTTTCAGAAAGCAGTAGAAATTTTATATAATCTGGAATTGCCGGAGGATATTGCGGAAGTATATTACAATATGGCAATTAACTGTATTGCAGCAGAAGAATTCAAGGAAGCCAATGAATATCTGATGCGCTGTATGAAGACCATTGAACGTCTGCATTTAAATAGTCTGAGGGTCTGTAATTTAAGTAAATTGTATGGACTCTTAGCATTGTGCAATCAGAAGCTTGGCAACCGCTTCAACTGTGAACAGTACCTCAATAACTGCAAACAGTTCTTGAATTACATAATTGAAAAAGAAAAGCTTCAGAATGATGTGGGAATCATCCACGATTATGCACGTTGTGATGACGATATGTTCCTTTATCATTTCACACGGGCATTACTTGGAATGGATTCCGGTAATGATTCGTCAGCATTTGAAGATTTTAATTGTGCAGAGACACATCTGGTGCGGACTGAGGGAAACCAGTTCTTCTGTTATCAGCTGTTCCGTAAGGACAGGATCCGCTTTTATAGGCAGACAGGAAGAATGGAACTTAAGAGCAATGAAGAGGCAATCTTAAAACAATATCTTGAGGATAATACCCATTCTCTCACAGATGAAGAAATTAAGGTATTAGAGCCATTGGAACAGTATTTATCAGAAGAACCTCTTCATGTGATATCTTCCCAGGAGATGGAAATGCAGCTGAAGCAGGAAAGCATAAACCGTGCTTACAAGCAGGAACGCCGTCAGATGGATTTTCTGTCGACATGGCAGAAGACCATTGATGTGACGGATGTTTCGGCAGAAGTAATGGTAGAGAATGTGATGCGGACATTCCTGTATCATTTTAATTTGGACCGGGCATTATATATACAGTATCATGGAAGAAAACCAAAGGTACTTTATGATAATACAGAAGCCAGTCTTTCTATGAAGGAGCAGAAGTATTTAAAAGAAGTGTTCGAAAAGACACAGAGAGGGTTTGTTGTATCGAAAATCAGCAGTAACTATTCGGAACATCTGAATGTGGTCAAACTGTTTGGTGAAGATAATGTATGCTCCCTTGTTGCTATTCCATTCTTTGACAATGGAAAAGTAACAAGTATTATGATAGCATATATTCTGATGAAGGATAACTGGCATTCTTCTGTCAGCCGCTATATGTTAGATGAGAGTGATATGCGGATTTATGAGCTTTTGTTCCGGGAAGTGCAGTATGCACTGAATCGTCTCTATGCATATGAGAAGCTCTACGAAATGAATACTGCATTGTATAAATCTGCAGTAACCGACCAGCTGACAGGAATTTTCAACAGGAAGGGATTCTATCAGAACATCGGGGAAATTATCCGGAAGATTAAAAAGGGCCACATGAAGCATGATTTTGGTATTATGTTTATCGATCTGGATAATTTCAAAGGATATAATGATACCTTTGGACATGATGTGGGAGATTTGCTGCTTAAGTCCATGGCAAATATCTTCAGCAGGGTCTGCAGGGACAAGGGCTTTGTGACACGTTTCGGTGGTGATGAATTTATTATTTTCCTCTACACCGGAGAAAAAAAGACCTTAGAGGCTACCGCAAAGGCTATCTATAAAGAGATTAAGAAACAGGATGGGTTCAGGGAACTGATTGCAAAAGAAATCGGACAGCCGGTTGAGCTTGATGATAAGAAATTACTTTCCTGTTCTATTGGTATTATTTCTTCCAATCAGGTAAAGAAGGCAGAAGACATTGATGAAATGATTAAAGTGGCAGATGATCTTCTGTATGCAGTAAAAGCAGAATCCAAAGGAACGTATAAGTTCTTTGAAGAACAGGAACAGAAGTAAAGCAAAGGAAACGGGAAAACGTATGGTAATGAAGCTTCCAGAGCATGTTAAGTTTATAATTGAGAAGCTGCAGGAAGCAGGCTTTGAAGGATATGCAGTAGGAGGGTGTGTCAGAGACACCCTCCTTCAACGTGTGCCTCAGGACTGGGATATTACCACTTCTGCTTATCCGGAAGACGTAAAAGAAATTTTTGGGCACACCATCGATACCGGAATTGAGCATGGAACGGTAACGGTAATGCTGGATAAAAAAGGGTATGAGGTGACAACTTACCGGATTGATGGCGAATATGAGGATGCCAGACATCCGAAGGAAGTAACCTATACAGATAATCTTTTAGAGGATTTAAAACGCAGGGATTTTACCATTAATGCCATGGCATATAATGAACAGCGGGGACTGGTGGATGCTTTTGACGGAGCAGGAGATTTAAAGCGTGGCATCATCCGCTGTGTAGGAGAACCAAAGGAGAGATTTGGGGAAGATGCTTTAAGGATGCTTCGGGCAGTGCGTTTTGCGGCACAGCTGGGCTTTGATATAGAAGAAGAGACAGCAGAAGCAATTCAGGAGCTTGCACCGATGTTAAAAAAGGTCAGTGCAGAGCGTATTCAGGTAGAACTGGTTAAGCTTCTTACCTCAGTCCATCCGGAGGAGATGCATACCGTATATGCCACAGGAATTGCGGATGTGGTACTGCCGGAATTTTCGGTGATGATGCGTACACCACAGAATAATCCCCATCACTGTTATACAGTAGGAGAGCATACCATTGAAGTGTTAAAAGGTGTGGAAGCAGACAAGGTGCTACGGCTTGCAGCATTATTTCATGATGTGGCAAAACCCGACTGCCGCAGTACAGATGAAGATGGAATTGACCATTTCTACGGGCATCCGCAGGTGGGGGCAAAGAAGACGAAGACAATTTTACGCAGATTAAAATTCGACAATGCAACCATTGATATGGTCTGCCGGCTGGTGGCAATTCACGATATTAACCCGGTACTGACACCGGAGTCCGTACGAAAGGCGGTACAGAAAGCCGGATTAGAGTGCTACCCGGTTATATTTGAACTGAAGAAAGCAGATATTTTAGCCCAGAGTGATTATCAGAGGAAAGAAAAGCTTGAAGCATTGGACGGATATCATAAGATTTATGATAAAATAATCAAAGATGCAGACTGTCTGACACTAAAAGACCTTGCACTTAACGGACGGGACTTAATAGAACTTGGCGTGAAGCCCGGTCCGCAGATAGGGAACATTTTGGCAAAGCTTTTAGATGTGGTAATTGAAGAACCGGAAAAGAATACAAAAGAATATCTGACAGGTTATACTTTAAAGAACCTCTTCATATGATAGAAAGACGCATAAAGATTTGTGCGAATTCGTCGTATGGAGGGGTTTTTGTGTATAATTTATCGAGCCAGTTGTTAGAACAGTATCCGTTTGAGGTAATCGCCATTCAGAAAGGAAGGGGAACCTATATCTGCACGACATCAGAGGGCGGAAAAATAATAATAGGATCTTTTCGCGGGTCAAAAGGCAGAGCGGAAGCTATAGAACATGTTTTGCTCCGTTTGAAAGAAAATGGAATAGAAGCAGATGAAATCATACATACCAGGGAAGGAGAAATTTTAGCCCAGGAGGTGGATGAAACATGGTACTATGCCAGAAAATATATGGAGGGCAGGGAGTGTGAGACCAGGAGCCGTGATGATGTACTTGCTGCGGTAGAAGAACTGGCAAAGCTGCATCTTGTCCTGCAGAAGGTGGAGGATGAAAATTTAAAAATTGGCGGACAGGATTATGCCATGGAGGTATTCCGGCACAACCGGGAGCTTAAAAAGGTGCGCAATTATATTCATGGAAAGCATAAAAAGAATGAATTTGAAATGATATTTATGCGCAATTATGAGATTTTCTTAAAACAGGCACTGGACGTGGAACATCGGCTGATGAAACCAAATCCGGGTGAAGCGCAGGGGCAGAGCGGAAAGCAGAGCCGGGAAGCAGCAATGTATGGAATCTGCCATGGAGACTTTAACCAGCATAATGTATTATTTACCCATGGTAAAATTATAATTACAAATTTTGAACAGGCACATTATGATGTGCTGGTAGGGGATCTGGCGCATTTCTTACGGAAACTGATGGAAAAACATAATTTTAATATCGGGCTGGCAACGGATATGCTGGCAGCTTACGAAAAAAGACGAAAATTATTACCAGAGGAATGGGAGCAGCTTTATGTAAGGATGGCATACCCACAGAAGTTCTGGAAAGTGGCAAATCACTACTTTAATGCCAATAAGGCGTGGGTGTCCGGCAGAGACATTGAGAAGTTGAACCGGGTTATCGAACAGGAAGAAATCCGCCAGCAGTTTTTAAGAATGTTATTTTATTTTGTGGAATAATCATGTATAATCATGTACAGGCAATTGCCGGAGGAAAAGAGCATACAGGAGAAAAAGAGGTGCGAAATGAAGCAATCAGGGAAGCACTGGCTGTTGGCCTTGGCTATTTTCACAGTATTTGTGGCCTTGAGCGGCTGTGGAAGGAAAGACGATGGGCCTGTCAGCATGAAAGGCTATGTATCAGGTGTTGAGGCAGCAACGGAGGAAGTGGCACAGGCAGAGGAAAGCAGCTTGTATACGGTAAGTGGTGCTGATACAACACTTTCAACAATGACATTTCTGAATATTGACACGGGACGTTATGAACAGTATTCTTATACAGATGGGACAATTTTTAAAGACAGACATGGCAGTCTGATTTCGGCTGCATCCATGGTACCGGGAAAAGTGGTTACTTTAACACTCCGGGATAAAGACCTGATATTAGAAAAGGTGGAGCAGTCGGCAGATGCATGGGAGATGGACGATATCGGAAAATTTTCCTATAATGAAGAAGATAAGATATTTACCATAGGAGACACAAAGTATTCTTATGATGAAGAATTACAAGTGTTTTCCGGAGATGCAGCCATAGAATTGTCCGCAGTTACCGGACAGGACACCTTAAGAATACAGGGAATTGACCGGAAAGTGCTGTCAGTGTCCGTTACAACAGGACATGGAGTCATCCAGCTTGTAAATACACAGGCATTAGAGGGCGGCTGGTTAAGCCTGAATCATAAGAATTATTATAAGATCACGGAGAATATGCAGTTAGAGGTGCCGGAAGGAACCTATGAATTAACCGTTGCCGGCAATGGCTACGGCGGTTCCACAGAGGTAGCTGTAACAAGAAATGAGCAGATTTCCGTGGATGTAGATTCCATAAAGGGTGAGGATCCGAAATATTGTACTTTAACCTTTGCGGTTGATGTTGCAGGCGCTTTGATGTATATTGATGGTAGTCAGGTTGATTATACACAGCCATTACAGCTGCAGTATGGCATCCATTCCATACAGATTACTGCAGATGGATATGACACCTGGTCGAAGCGGCTATATGTAAATTCGCCGGAAGCGCAGATAGAGATTGCGTTGTCAGGTGATGATACGGGCAGTACAGAGACAGAATCGACGGAAACTGCCGGAAATGAAGAGAACACAACCGTGGAGCATAAGCATTCCGACAGTACATCGAATTCCAGTGGAACTAACAGCTCCAGTGGAAGTTCATCCAGTGACTCTGATGCATATAGGAAGGCATTGAGTGAAATTATTGATACATTAACCAGTAACAATAATTCTTCGACAAGTACATTAAATCAGGTAGTTAACAGTCTTACGAATTAGTGGGAAAAATGAAAGGGCGAGATATCCAAAGGAGGCTGCTACTGGCAGGTTCCTTTGGTAAACAACATAAATGAAAAGTAGGAGGAAATCAGGAATGGGTTACAAGGAAACTTACGAAGCATGGCTTGAGGGAGCGTATTTTGATGAGGCAACCAAGGCTGAACTTCAGGCAATCAAAGGCAATGACAAGGAAATTGAGGATCGTTTCTATAAAGATCTTGAGTTTGGTACAGCAGGATTACGTGGGGTGATCGGTGCCGGTACCAACCGTATGAACATCTATACTGTCCGCAAAGCAACACAGGGTCTTGCAAATTATATTTTAAAAGTAAATGCACAGGATAAGGGTGTGGCAATTGCCTTCGATTCCAGACATATGTCACCGGAATTTGCAGATGAATCCGCACTTTGCCTTGCAGCAAACGGAATCAAAGCATATGTATTTGAGTCATTAAGACCAACACCGGAATTATCTTATGCAGTCCGTAAATTAGGATGCACTGCCGGAATTAATATTACAGCAAGCCACAACCCGCCAGAATACAATGGGTACAAGGTATACTGGGAGGACGGTGCACAGATTACACCACCTCATGATACCGGAATTATGGATGAAGTAAAGAAAGTAACTGATTACAGCACCGTTAAGACCATGTCCTTAGAGGATGCCAGGGCAGCAGGCCTTTATGAGACTATCGGTGCGGCAATCGATGATGCTTATATTGCAGAGCTTAAGAAGCTTGTGGTACATCAGGATGCCATTGATGCAGTAGGCAAAGACCTTAAGATTGTATACACACCATTACATGGAACAGGAAATATCCCGGTCCGCCGTGTGTTAAAAGAACTTGGCTTTGAAAATGTATATGTTGTTCCAGAACAGGAACTTCCGGATGGAGATTTCCCAACCGTAAGTTATCCGAACCCGGAGGCAGAGGAAGCATTTGCATTGGGACTTGCACTGGGCAGGAAAGTAGATGCAGACTTAATCCTTGCAACTGACCCGGATGCAGACCGCCTCGGTGTATATGTAAAGGATTCTAAGACGGGAGAATATCATTCCTTAACCGGAAATATGTCCGGCTGCCTGATTGGTGATTATATCATCGGACAAAAGAAAGCAATCAACGGCTCCCTGCCGGCAGATGGTGCATTTATCAAATCCATCGTATCTACCAATATGGCAGATGCCATTGCAGAATACTATGGCATTCAGTTAATCGAAGTATTAACCGGATTCAAGTTTATCGGTGGCAAAATCTTAGAGTTCGAAAAGACCGGAAAAGGAACCTACCTCTTTGGTATGGAAGAAAGCTACGGCTGCCTGACCGGAACCTATGCAAGAGATAAGGATGCAGTGGTAGCATCTATGGCGTTATGTGAGGCTGCTGCATATTACAAGACCAGGAATATGACTCTTTGGGATGCAATGCTTGCCATGTATGAAAAATATGGATACTATAAAGACCATGTTGAGTCTATTACATTAAAGGGAATCGAGGGTCTGGCTAAGATTCAGGAAATCATGGATACACTGCGCAGCGAAACTTTAACTGAAATCGGTGGCTATAAAGTTGAAAAAGTACGTGATTACAAGAAGGATACCATTACAGACCTTGCAACCGGAGCAGTAACAGCAACAGGACTTCCAAGCTCTAATGTACTTTACTATGAATTAAACGATGCTGCGTGGTTCTGTGTAAGACCATCCGGTACCGAGCCGAAAGTAAAATTCTACATTGGTGTGAAGGGTTCATCCATGGAAGAAGCAGAGCAGAAATATGAAGTCCTTGGAAAAGCAGTTTTGGACAAAATCAACAAAATGTTATAGACCAAATTGTATGCCTTAATTTACCGTATTTTCCTTGACAAATAAAGGAAAAACAAGTATAAATATATTCGTAGGTAATCTTGGAGAGTGTAGACCTCAAGAAGAATTATAAAATCCAGAGGAGGAATTTTAACATGAACAAAGCAGAATTAGTATCAGCTATGGCTGAAAAAACAGCTTTATCTAAAAAAGATGCAGAGGCAGCTTTAAAAGCTTTCACTGATATCGTAGCTGAAGAATTAAAAAAAGGTGAGAAAATCCAGTTAGTTGGATTCGGTACTTTCGAAGTATCTGAAAGAGCTGAAAGAACAGGAAGAAACCCACAGAGCGGTAAAGAGATGGTTATTCCAGCTTCTAAAGCACCTAAGTTCAAAGCAGGAAAAGCTTTAAAAGATTTAATCAATAAATAAGTTGATAAAATGATTCTGATTAGAGGTGTAACGAAAGTAGAAAACTGCTTTTGCTACACCTTTTTTTATTGAAATTCGAATGAGAAAGAGATTTATTTTTCGTTTTTTAAAGTAAAGCATGTACAGGAAAGAATGCTGCGTGAAATCAGAATGCGTGGTAATTTCAGGGCTGCGTTTTTTCTGGCAGAACCTGTCTTTCCGGTTGCTTTGACGGAATGCGGCGGTTGTCCGTCTGCTGCGGATACGACACTCGCCAGTAAGGGCGGCTAGGCATTCTTTTAAAAGAAAATGGCTGTTCCGGCAACCGGCGCAAAGTCGCATCCATGCTCCAATTGCACCTCGCTGACACATCCCTGTGTCAGCGTTGCCGGTTGCTCCAAAGAATGCAAGCCGCCCTAACCGTCTCGTTCATGTATCCGCATGCAGACGAACAATCCACCGCATTTTGTCAAACATTGGAAAGACTGGTTTTATCAGAAAAGAAAAAACGCAGCCTTGCAATTACAACATTCTGATTTGGCAGGATTGTTTTCTGTACATGCTGTGCTTGAAAGAAGGAAAAGATATCTGTTTTCCTTCGAATTTCAAAAAGAAAGAAGGTAAGCAAATGAGATTAGACAAATATTTAAAGGTAACCCGCCTGATTAAACGCAGAACCGTTGCCAACGAAGCCTGTGATGCCGGACGTGTCACCGTAAATGGCAAACCGGCGAAAGCATCCGTCAATGTAAAAGCAGGTGACATCATCGAAATCATGTTTGGCCAGAAGACGGTGAAAGTAGAAGTGGTTGCAATCGCAGATACCACCAAGAAAGAAGAGGCAGGAGAATTATTCCGCTATCTGTAAAAGAGTAAAAACGCATAAAAAGAGAAACAGTCTCATATATTTTGGAAAGGACTAACTTTCGGGTAAAGGAGTATGAGACTGAATGGAAGAATTGAAAACAGCAAAAGCACATAAAGTATTGCTGGCAAACCGGAAAAGTGCAAACTTCAGCGGAGTGCTGGATGTGCTTTCTTTTGATGTAAATGAAATTTTACTGGAAACAGAACAGGGAATGCTTCTGATAAAGGGAAATGACCTTCATGTAAACCGCCTGTCCTTAGAACAGGGGGAAGTGGATGTCACAGGAAGAATTGATGGCTTAACCTATTCGGATGTGGAAACCTATCACAAAGGTGGCGGAGAATCCTTCTTAGGCAGGTTGTTTAAATGATAGAAATCAGCCCGGAAATTTCCGGTGAAGCCTTAATGTTCCTCTTGTTCATGCTGGCGGGGATATTATTAATCTTAGCCTTTGACCTGTTTCGGATTCTGCGCAGGCTGATACCCCATAGAACCGGAGTGGTTGCAGTGGAGGATATGCTGTACTGCATCGGAAGCGCCATATTTATATTTATTATGCTCTGCCGGGAAAATGACGGAGCAATTCGAGGCTTTTGCATGCTGGGCATGAGCGTTGGGATGCTGTTATGCAATTATGCCATCAGTCCATGGCTGGTGAAGGGAATCGTAAAAGTATTTAAGAAACTGTTTCAAGTAGTGGGGAAACCATTGCGGGCAGTATTTCGCATAGTGGCAGTACCCTTACGTTTCCTGAAAGGGAAAATCAGAAGATTATTACGAAAATTACAAAAAACGTTGAAAAAAATCCGTAAAACCATTAGAATGGTATTATGTAAACTATAGATGAGGAAATGAGTATGACAAATAGTCGAAGAAAAAGAAAACAGAAACGAAACGGAAGAATCTGTATCTCTTTGATTGCGATAATGTTCTTAGTGATTATGTCAGTTCAGATTGTTAAGCTCTACCAGAAGGAGCAGGAGTATACTGCCAGAGAGAAGGCACTGACGGAATCTTTAGAAGATGAAACAGAACGTCAGAATCAGCTGGATAATTACGAAGAATATACCAAGAGTCAGGAATATATTGAAGACCAGGCAAAGAGCAAGCTGGGACTGACCCATGAAAATGAGATTATCTTCAAGGAAGACAAGAAGTAGAACAGCTTCGAGAACATAAAGACCATAGAAAAACTTAAAATAGACAAACCATTCCGCTTTTTGCCGAAAACTTTTTTGAAATGAGACAACGGTTTGACAAAGATTTCGGACAAACATTTCTATAATAGCTTCTGCTGTCACAAATGACAGGAGAAGGAGGAACAATGGAAATGAAGAAATTGAGAACGAAACAGGCGGTAATATGCTTTATAGGGGTAGCAGTGTGTAAATTAGGATTTGCAGGCTGCTACCCTTTTATCCCGGCATATTTTGCGGCAGCTTACCTGGAACGGGGCGGACGGCTGCTGCTGGGAATTGGAATGTTTCTTGGAATGGCATTTATGCTGCCGCTGACACTGATGACAAAATATGTAATGACACTGCTGGTAACCATAGTAATCATCAAGCTGGCAGAATGGGTAAATAAAGGCTGCTATACCTGGATAGCTGCCTTTGGCGCAGGCTGTTCGGCAACCTTATTATCCGTATTTGGAGAAATGTTAAACGTAAGAGACGGAATGCGGACGGAAATGGCGGTCTTAGAAGGAGTCTTTATATTTGCAGCCACCATGGTGTTAAGCCGTATCATACATAGCTTTCTGGAATTCACATTTGTGAATCAACCAATACCGGAGATAAAGAGTAATGAAGAAGAAAAACTACTGACCTATGCAAAGTCCTTTCAAAGCCTTTCAGATATATTCGGGCGGATGAATGTGGAACATACCAGTTTCTCGGCAGAGGAAATGGGCAGGATGCAAAATGAGATAACCGGGAAAATGTGTGTTTCCTGCGACCAGTGCGCTCTTTGCTGGGAAAAGGATGACAGCCCCATGTACGGCTATTTGTCGTCACTGCTGCAATCTATCCGGGAGGCGGGAAAGACAAACCGCGATATTGAAAAGAAAATGGAAGAATATTGCCCCTATATGCAGGAAATGACGGCGGAGGCTCTTCGGATATTTGAAAAAGCTTCTTTAAATATGGCGTGGTACAACCGGCTGGTAGAAAACCGTGAGGTCATAGCCGAGCAGCTGGATGCCATGGCATATATCATGGAGGATTGTGCAAAGAAGCAGAAAAATATTACAGAAGAGTGCCGGTCAAATCTGCAGGACATAGCTTACCGGGCAAGGGAGCGGGGCATAAAAGTGATTGATGAACAGCTCTGGGAAAAGGAAAACGGCCGCTGGCAGCTTGTGATGAAAGTCATGGTAAAAGATGGCTGTGTCACTACGAGAGAACTGACAAAGGCAGTAGCCGGAGCACTGAACCGGCGCATGATTCCGGAGAAGGATACCAAGACGCTGATTGGAAAAGGCGTCAACCTCTATACCTATGAAGAAGAGCCGCGGTTTCAGGCAATTTATGGCGTAGCCCGGATGGTAAAGGATGGAGCAGCAGTTTCCGGGGATAACTTTTCCTTTTTGGAGCCGGAAAGTGGAAAAATGGTCATGTGCTTATCGGATGGCATGGGTTCTGGAAGTCTTGCCTGCAAGGAAAGTGAAATGGTTATTGAACTGGTGGAAAAATTCCTGGAGGCGGGATTTGATGTGGAAACGGCAGTCCGCATGATGAATTCTGCCATGGTGATGAAAGGGCAGGAGGATTTATTTTCCACGGTGGATATCAGTGAACTGGATTTATATGACGGAACCTGCCGTTTTTATAAAATCGGAGCGGCGGCAACCTTTATCCGGAGAAATGGCATAGTGGAATGTCTTATTTCCACCAGTCTTCCGGTGGGCGTATCTTATAAACTGGATATGGAAAAAAGCGAAAAGGACTTATATAACGGAGATTTCCTTGTCATGGTATCAGATGGTGTGCTAGAATATTTACATGTGCCGAATCCGGAAGAAACCATGCAGGAAATCATAGAAAGCATTGAGACCAATAATGCAACAATTCTTGCAAAACGCATTTTGGAGCGGGTGTTACTTTTTACCGGAGGAAAGGCAGCAGACGATATGACGGTGCTTGCTACCGCAATTTGGGAGAAATAATATGATTCCTGGTGTAGAATCTTTTCTGGAACAATATCATATGATTGAGCAGTCGGATGTAGTGGTTGCCGGAGTGTCCGGTGGTGCAGATTCCGTATGCCTGCTGCTGCATCTGCTTGAATTGAAAGAAAAACTTTCCTTTACGCTGGCAGCAGTCCATGTGCAGCATGGCATCCGGGGCGAAGAAAGCCTTCAGGATGCAGCGTTTGTAGAGGAATTTTGCAGGCGGTATCAGGTGCAGCTATTCCGCTATGATTATGATGTGCCGGAATATGCAAAGCAGCATGGATATTCGGAAGAAGAGGCGGGAAGAAATTTACGATACGAAAGTTTTCATAAAGCGTTAGAAGAATTGGGTGCGCCGGAAGGGAAAATTGCAGTTGCCCATAACCGTAATGATCTGGCAGAGACCATGCTCTGGAATATGATCCGGGGCAGCGGCATGCGTGGCATGGCTGGAATTCCGCCGGTGAGAGATGGCATCATCCGTCCGCTTCTTCATACGGCAAGGGTGGAAATCGAAAATTATTTAAAAGAAAAAGGTGAAAGCTACTGTACGGATGCTACCAATGCATCTTTGGATTATACCAGAAACCGGATCCGTAATCAGGTGCTTCCGGTGTTGGAGAAACTGAATGCCGGAGTTTATGCCCATATGGAACAGCTTGGGGATGACATCCGGAAGACACAGGAATATCTGTCTGCTGTAATAGAAGAAAAAAAAGCACAATATGTAGAAAAAGATTTCCGGAAGACGCAGGCTTTCCTGATATCGGAGGAACTTTTAAAAGAACCGGAAATCCTGTATACAAGCATGATAAAGGAGTGTATCTGTGAGACGGCCGCAAGCAGTAAAGATATTACAAGAACCCATGTAGAACTGGTGCAGAAACTTTTTGCCATGCAGACGGGAAGAAGCGTGAACCTGCCTTACCAGGTGGTGGCAGAGCGGACTTATGGCGGTGTGCGTTTACAAAAGCGTGAAAAACAACCGGAGCATAAAATTACAGAACCGGTAGAAATGCTATCCAGTCAGTCTTCCAGTCAGCCGGTCGGACGACAAAGCGGTCAGCCAGCCGGCTGTTGTGGGATTTCAATAGAAGAACATCCGGATTTTACCTGTCGGATTTATAAACGGGAAGAGTTACCGGAAGGAATTTCTAAAAAAAAGTATACGAAATGGCTGGATTATGATAGAATAAAAAATAGTCTTTTGATTCGGAACAGACAGCCGGGCGATTATTTTGTGCTGGATGAGACGGGCAGAACACAGAAGCTGAAGCAGTATTTTGTAAATGAGAAAATTTTAAAAGAGCAGCGGGACACGATTCCGTTGGTGGCAGACGGTGCTCATATCCTGTGGATTGTGGGATACCGGATCAGTGCATATTACAAAGTAAGCAGTACAACGAAGACAATTTTGGAAATACAATATCATGGAGGAAGAGAAGACAATGAGTGAGCAGATTCGTGTATTACTCTCAGAGGAAGAACTTGATCGTAAAATTGCTGAATTAGGAGAAAGAATTAGCAAGGATTATGAAGGTGAAAGCGTTCATTTAATTTGCATACTGAAGGGAAGTATATTCTTTACCTGTGAACTGGCAAAGCGTATTACCGTGCCGGTAACAATTGATTTTATGTGCGTTTCCAGTTATGGCGCGTCAACCGTGTCCAGTGGAAAAATCACCATAAAGAAAGATTTGGAAGAATCTATTGAAGGTAGAAATGTAATTGTCATTGAAGACATTATTGATACAGGAAGAACACTGCGTTATCTGCTGGATGATTTATCCACCAGAGGACCGAAGAGCTTAAAATTGTGTGCAATGTTAGATAAACCGGATCGCAGGATAACAGACGTTGCGGTAGATTATACCGGTTTTGAAATTCCGGATGAATTTGTAGTAGGATATGGTCTTGATTATGACCAGCGCTATCGCAATCTGCCATACATTGGCATTCTTGATTTGGGATAGGAAGGAGTTTGCGTGAAGAAATCATATAGAGGATGGGGCTTTTATATCAGTCTGATTGTAGTTGTGGTTTTGGTCTGGTTTTTACTGGACGGACAGCATCTGAATCAGGATGACTATAATTATGCCCAGTTTAAACAGGAACTGGCTGATGATGAGATTAAATCTGTAGAAGTGCAGCCAAACAGAGTTTATCCAACCGGAAGACTGGATATTGTCAAAACGGATAAGTCAGAAGAGACCTTATATGTGCTGGATGTCAGTGAGGCTCAATCGCTGATGGATAAGGAAAAATTTACTTCTTATGTGGTGAATGATATTCCGGCAGAAAACTGGCTGATGAATTTATTGCCGCTCTTACTTGTGTTTGGAGCAATGTTTATTCTGTTTATGATTGTTATGAACAATCAGGCAGCAGGTGGTGGCGGTGGCAGCAAGATGATGAATTTTGGTAAAAGCCGGGCAAAGATGACCACCGATGAGAACCGCAATGTAACCTTTGAAAATGTGGCAGGACTGCGGGAAGAAAAAGAAGAATTAGAAGAAATCGTAGATTTTTTAAAAGAGCCGAGAAAGTATACCAGACTGGGAGCGAGAATCCCGAAGGGAGTTCTTCTGGTGGGACCTCCCGGAACCGGTAAGACTCTGCTTGCCAAGGCAGTTGCCGGAGAAGCAGGCGTTCCGTTCTTTAGTATTTCCGGTTCTGATTTCGTGGAAATGTTTGTTGGTGTCGGCGCATCCCGTGTAAGGGACCTTTTTGAAGATGCCAAGAAAAATGCACCATGTATCGTATTTATCGACGAGATTGATGCAGTGGCAAGAAGAAGAGGAACCGGTATGGGCGGAGGACATGATGAACGGGAGCAGACCTTGAACCAGCTTCTGGTAGAGATGGACGGATTTGGTGTCAACGAAGGAATTATCGTAATGGCAGCAACCAACCGTGTCGATATCTTAGACCCTGCGATTATGCGTCCGGGCAGATTTGACCGTAAGGTACATGTGGGGCGTCCGGATATTGGTGGAAGAGAAGAAATCTTAAAGGTACATGCAAAGAATAAACCCCTGGCAGAGGATGTGGATTTGAAACAGATCGCACAGACTACAGCAGGTTTTACCGGAGCAGACCTGGAGAATCTTTTAAATGAGGCGGCAATTGTTGCAGCCAAAGAAAACAGAAGTTATATTATCCAGAAAGATATTAAGGAATCCTTCTTGAAAGTAGGTGTCGGTCCGGAGAAGAAGAGCCGGATTATTACCGAGAAAGAAAAGAAGATTACCGCATATCACGAATCGGGTCATGCGATTTTATTCCATGTACTTCCAGATGTGGGACCGGTATATACCGTATCCATTATCCCAACCGGAGGTGGAGCAGCAGGCTATACGATGCCATTGCCGGAGCGTGATGAAATGTTTGATACCAAGGGAAGAATGCTGCAGCAGATAATTGTTTCCTTAGGTGGACGTGTGGCAGAAGAGTTGATTTTTGATGATATCACAACCGGAGCTTCACAGGATATCAAGCAGGCAACTGAGCTTGCCAAAGCAATGGTAACGAAGTACGGATTTTCCGAAAATGTCGGACTGATTAATTATAACAATGATGATGACGAAGTGTTTATCGGAAGAGATCTTGCACATACCAGAGGCTATGGCGAGGGTGTGGCATCCAAAATTGATGAAGAAGTAAAACGTATCATTGACGAATGCTATGCCAAAGCAAGGGCAATCATTCAGGAAAATAGTGATGTACTCCATAAATCAGCAGACCTTCTTTTGGAAAAAGAAAAGATTGGAAGAGATGAATTTGAAGCATTATTCCAGAGCGGAGCTGATGTTGTAACTGAGACAACGAAGGAATAGAACACAAATAGAAAGTTTTTTCGAAAATGGGAAAAAGGTACTATATAAAGTATACAAAAAGTAGGCACAACTTTTGTGAAGTTTGTGCACACTTTAAACGGGAGAGGTGATACTATAATTAACGTAAAAACCCCCCAATACATTATATATATAGTTTTTACTACACCCCATAGTAAAAATACCTTCTCCTTAAAAGGGCAGCCGATCGGTGGCTGTCTTTTTTTTACGCGAGTAATGAGGAAAAGAGCAGAAAAATGGTCAGACCAAAATAGAAGCCTTAAAAAGCCATTCTTTTGTGCAAAAAATAAGTGGTATTTTCGCCATGAAATTTATGAACTATACAGATTGAATAAAAGGAATGTGATTTTTTTTGGAAGTTTGTGCACACTTTTGAATGGGAAAATGGTACTATAATTAACGTAAAAACCCCCCAATACATTATATAATTTTTGCTACACCCCATAGTAAAAATACCTTCTCCTAAAAGGACGACCGTGCGAAAGGTCGTCTTTTTTTTACGCGAGTAATGAGAAAAAGTGACAGGCGAGGAAAAGAAACCAAGCTTGCTTGAGTTTCTTTTTTACAGCTTGGAACTTTGACGAATACCGCGATAGCGAGGGAACTTGTTCCCGAGCCTATCGCGGAAGTGAGGGAGCTTGTTCCCGAGCCTATCGCGGAAGTGAGGGAGTTTTTTCCTCACTTATCTCGCATAGAAAACTCCCATCCCTCAAACAGTGGACATCGGCTCCAAAACTGCCTATAATGAATCTTGAGAAAAGAATATTTCGATAAAGTTGCTACATAGATGGGAGATACAACATGATAAAGGCAGCATTTTGCGATGATGACGATACGGTTTTAAAAGAACTGCAGAGCTTACTGGAGGAGTATCGCAGGGAGCGTGATTACAGAATAGATGCAAAAGTCTATCACAGTCCGCTGGATTTGCTGAATGAAATGGAAAAAGGAACCCGCTTTGACATTTTGTTTTTGGATATTTTAATGCCGGGGGTAGATGGAATCCAAACGGCATCCGAGATTCGGAAGTTTGATAATAATATCAAAATTATTTTTCTTACTTCTTCGGTGGAGTTTGCGGTGCAGTCTTATGAGGTGAAAGCATATTATTACCAGTTGAAGCCGATTGAAAAGGGCAGCTTTTATCATCTGCTGGATTCTGTGCTAGAACAGATGGAAAAAGAGCATGGCAGCAGTATTGTACTGCGCTGCAAGACGGGAATTACCCGGATTGCGTTAAAACAGCTGGAATACTGTGAAGTAATCCACAGGACATTATTGATACATCTGACCGATGGAACCGTATATGAATGCAACGGCAGCATGGATGAACTGGGCCGGCAGCTTATGCCTTATGGAACTTTTATACGTCCACATCGTTCATATCTTGTGAATCTGGAATATATAAAGAATCTTTCTTATCGTACCATTACGATGTCAAGCCTTGTGGAAATTCCTGTTCCAAGAGGGAAATACAATGAAATAAAGAGTGCATTTCTGAAAAATGCATTTGAAGATGGGCAGGTGACGTTATGAGCCTTTGGATGTCCCTTTTTAACAATGTGGCAGTCAGTGTTTTTGGAAGTGTGCTGGCGGCATCCTTCTGTGATGCACTGGACCGGCGGAAAAACCGGATCATATTCTGGATATGCATCGCACTGATTCCGATTGCACAGGGGATTATTTACTATGAATGGGATGATGGCTTTTTGAGGCAGATTTATCCGCTGCTGGTACATGTTCCGCTGATTTTACTGTTATGTGGACTGACCGGTAAATTGCTATGGCCATTTTTCTCTGTGATGGCAGCCTACCTTTGCTGCCAGTTACGACGCTGGCTGGCACTTCTTGCAGTAGAAATTTTGGGTGGAGGAGTATTGATGCTGGATGTGGTGGAATTATTGATTACGCTGCCACTACTGTTTGGTCTGCTGCACTTTATGACGCCGGCAGTCCGTTATATTTCCTGTTATTCCAGAAAAATGCAGTGTCAGTTTGGTGTGATACCGGTGCTGTATTATGTGTTTGATTATCTGACAAGGGTGTACACAGATCTTTTGTCCAGTGGGGCTCCGGTTGTTGTGGAATTTATGCCGTTTATCTGTTGCGGGGCATATCTTGTGTTCTTGTTGTATAACTTTACAAAAGGGCAGGAAGAAAACCGGATGAAGGAGATTCAGAAAAGCCTTGATATGCAGGTAGCACAGTCCATGCGTGAAATAACGGCGTTGCGGGAGTCGCAGAATCTGGCGAGCCGCTACCGCCATGACCTGCGTCATCATTTACAATATCTATATGCCTGTTTAGAGAACCATCAGATACAGAAGGCAGAGGATTATATATCTGATATCTGTAATGAACTGGAACGGCAGAAGGTGATACGGTATTGTGAAAATGAAGCTGCGAATCTGATTTTGTCATCCTTTGCAGGAAGGGCAGAAGCGGAAGGAATTGTAATGAAAGTGGAAGGCGGCATGAAAGCGAAGACGGTGATAAGTGATACTGACTTGTGTGTGCTATTGTCTAATGCCCTGGAAAATGCTATCCATGCCTGCAGGGAAGTACAAAAAGAGGGAAAAGAAGCCAGAATAGAAGTACAGATTTATGAAAAACAGCAGCAGGTATTTTTACAGATAAAAAATTCCTGTGCCGGAGCACCAATCTTTGAAAACGGAGTCCCGGTTTCAAAGGAAAAAGGACATGGCATTGGGACGCGGAGCATCTGTGCCATTGTGGAACGCTATGGAGGAGTATATACATTTTCGGTGGAAAAAGAGTATTTTATACTCCGCCTGAATCTGTCGGAAAAGAATGTCGATTCAGTACATTTTACTGCCGTTTGAGACGTGAATCTCCTGTTGGATAAGAAAGAATGGTAAAATATGTCTAAGTCAAGGATGACAAACAAAAGACAGGAGGAAGATGAAAATGAAGAAAATAATTTCATGTTTAGTGGTATTGACTATGTGCATTTCACTGGCTGCCTGCGGGGGAACGGATAAACAGGCTGCAATTGATGCATTCAATAAAGCAAGCACATCATTCAATGAAGTAGCGAATGCCATCAATGCGGATCCGGATGCATACGACCAGGATGTGATTGATACCATGGTTGAAATGGCAGATGTCTTACAGCAGCACAAAGAGCTGTTAGAGGGAGACACTGAAATTGAAGAAGACAAATTAAATGAAATGATTGAATGGTATGGTACCGTAGAAGAATGGGTATCAGACGTAAAGGCGGAGTTAGGTATATAATAGATTTCATAGAGTTACTTCTTTAAAGAGGGGACGGATACGGAAAATGTATCCGTCCTTTTCTGGTTGTAATCTTTGGAACTTTCGTATATTATAGTAATAAAAATAATTATTTAGAAACGAGAGGCTTGTTGTAAGATGATGAAGAAACAGCAATCGATTTATGAATTGAACAGAATTCAGCAGTATATTATGCAGATGCGCCCGATTCTTAGAAAACGCGCACTCTTTTCTGATGGAACAGAAGATTATCGTAGTCCGGCAGAACCCAAAGCCGGAGAGCTGGTGACCATTCGTTTTCGTACAGCAAGAGATAATGTAGATGCAGTCTGGCTTTGTGCAGAACAGAAAAAATATTTTATGGAAAAGACCGAGTCAGAGGGGCTCTTTGATTATTATTCCGTAGAAATCCGTATGACAGAGGAGCATTTCTACTATTACTTTGAAATTGAGACGGGAATGCTTCACTGTATCTTTGACCGCTATGGCGTGAATCAGACACCAAGACCGCAGTATAATTTTGAAATTGTACCGGGTTTTTCCACGCCGGACTGGGCAAAAGGGGCGGTTATGTATCAGATTTTAACAGACCGTTTTTACAATGGAGACACTTCCAACGACCCGTTGACGGATGAATATTTCTATATCCGTGCTACCAGTCAGAAGGTAGATAACTGGGAGAAATGCCCGGAGAATTTTTCGGTAGCAGAATTTTATGGCGGAGATTTAGAGGGCGTGAGAAAGAAAATGGATTATCTCACAGAACTTGGAATAGAGGTGATATACTTCAATCCACTGTTCGTTTCTCCGTCCAATCATAAGTATGATATTCAGGATTACGATTATATTGACCCGCATTACGGCAAAATAGTGGTGGATGAGGGAGAACTTTTACAACCGGGTGACCGCAATAACCAGCATGCCAGCCGCTATATCACCCGCGTGACGGATAAACGGAATTTGGAGGCAAGCAATGAACTTTTTGCAACGCTGGTAAAGGAAGCGCACCAGAGGGGCATCCGCGTTATCCTGGATGGAGTGTTTAATCATTGCGGTTCCTTTAATAAATGGCTGGATCGTGAAAAAATCTACCGTAGTGAAGCAGGCTATGAACCGGGAGCCTATATCAGCAAGGACAGTCCGTACAATGACTTTTTCCAGTTCCATGATCAGAATGCATGGCCGGATAACGGAAGTTATGATGGCTGGTGGGGACATGATACATTGCCGAAGCTTAATTATGAAGATTCAGATACATTGCATGATTATATTCTTCATGTGGCTGCAAAATGGGTTTCTCCACCTTATAATGCCGATGGCTGGAGACTGGATGTTGCGGCAGATCTGGGACACAGTCCGGAATATAACCATCAGTTCTGGAGAGAATTCCGTGATGCCGTAAAGAAAGCCAACCCACAGGCAGTGATTTTGGCAGAACATTACGGCGACCCGAGAGACTGGCTGGGTGGAGACCAGTGGGATACAGTTATGAACTATGATGCTTTTATGGAGCCGGTGACATGGTTCCTTACCGGAATGGAGAAACACAGTGATGATTTTAAACCGGAAAATATCGGAAAGTTTGAGAACTTTAAAGGTGCTATGAAGCATTATATGGCAAGCTTTTTGACACCATCGCTGCAGTGCTCCATGAATGAACTTTCCAACCATGACCATTCCAGATTCTTAACCAGAACCAATCATAAAGTAGGTAGAGCGGAACACCTTGGAACAAAAGCGGCAGAAGAGGGCGTAAATACAGCGGTTCTACGGGAGGCGGTTGTTATTCAGATGACCTGGCCGGGAGCACCTACCGTTTATTACGGTGATGAAGCCGGACTATGTGGATTTACAGATCCGGATAACCGCAGAACTTATCCGTGGGGCCGGGAAGATAAAGAACTGATTCGTTTCCATCGTGATATCATCAGAATTCATAAAGAAAACCCGGCACTTCGTACCGGAAGTGTGAAATTTTTAAATGGTGAGAATAATCTTCTCTGCTATGGAAGATTTAACCGGGAACAGCAGTTTGTCATTATTGTAAATAATGATGAAAATATCCGGCACATTGATTTGTCTGTATGGGCAGTGGGGCTTCCGAAGTATGGAACTTTAGAACAGATACTTTTTACTAGTGAAAATGGATACTCCATTTCTTCTGTCAGCTATGACATCGACAATGGAAGATTGGATATTACATTGCCAAAGCATGCAGCTGTCATTCTGAAAGGAAAGAATCCGGAAGAATAAAAAAATGGCAAAATAAAAAATGCAAAAAATGCATAAAAACGCCTTGCACACAGCAGGGCGTTATGCTATAATCTATATTCGTCAGGACAATTAAGGACTGATAAATGGGCAGATTCCCGAGTGGCCAAAGGGGACAGACTGTAAATCTGCTGCAAATTGCTTCGGTGGTTCGAATCCACCTCTGCCCATTCTCGTTGTGGTTATGCAATGAGAATTTTTTTATGTAACTATAAAAAGATACTTGCCCGCGTGGCGGAACTGGCAGACGCGCAGGACTTAAAATCCTGTTGTGGTGACACAGTACCGGTTCGATTCCGGTCGCGGGCATTAAAAAAGGAAACGGTCGTTTCCTTTTTTTTTATGCCGGAAATCCGCAAAGCACATTTCCGTTGTTGTGATGTTCCCTTTGTGAATAGCCCTATTCTTCTTCTGCCTCTTCTTCTCTCTCTGCACATGGAGCAGTAGAAGCTCTTGTAATAAGCTGCGGACGCAGTAAAGTCATGCTGACGGAGACATGATTAATAAGGTTACTCAGAGCAGCATATCCACATTTGCCGAGCTCGGTTCTTTCCTGACGGACTGTAGTCAGTGGCGGCTCTAAGAAAGAAGAAATCGGCAGGTCGTCAAAACCAACCACACTGATATCATCCGGAACAGAAAAACCTCGAAGCCGGCATTCTGTAATGACTCCGGAAGCAATCAGGTCATTACCACAGAGAATTGCTGTTGCTCCGGCAGCAAGAAAATTCGGTACATGATATTTTGCACTGTCTGCAACATAGTAGCCATGTGCAACCATATCTTCTTCTACTGGAAGATTGTGGGATTTCATGGCATCTAAATATGCCTGATAGCGTTTCTCACTGACCATGGAATAGAGAGAACCGTTGAGAAAAGCAATCTTTTTGTGACCAAGTTGATAGAGATGGTCGACTGCAGATTCAATTCCTTCAGAGTTATCTGTTCCCACATAGCACACATGTGGATTCTTCTTAATATAATTATCGAAAAGGACGGTCGGAATGGAAGTGAAGGCAAGCTGCCGCATCCAGTCATCATGGAGAGCAAAGCCGACCAGGAACCCGCCGGAATAACCGTTCTTTAACATATAGGTATCATATTTTTCAGTCATCTGGAAAGCTGGAGTAACCGGAATTACACTGACGGACCAGCCATCCCGGAAAGCAGCCTGACGGAAACCCAGGATGATTTCGTATCCGAACTGGTTGGCTGTTTCATAGTCCATATTTTCTATAAAAAGGCAAAGCTTCTTGTTTTCGTCCTTTTTCATCTTCTTGGACTGATATCCCATTTCTACAGCGGTATCAAGGACCATCTGCCGTAAATCTTCACTGATATCACTGGCACCGTTTAATCCTTTGGAAACAGTGCTGACGGAAATACCGAGCCGGTTGGCAATATCTTTAATTGTGACCATAACAAGCCTCCATAAATCTGGTATATTTTAAGTAAAATCATATCAAAAACCTCGTATATTCTGTATTATATAGAATTTGCATGACAGGTGCAAGTACTGCAAAATATTATTTTTCGAAAAAAACAGGGTTTTAAATAGCAATATAACCAAAAAAACAATGCGAATTCCGTTAAAAACGGCAAAAATGATGCTAAAAGGACTGTTTTGTTTGACAAAGTTGTTAAAAAGACGTAAAATAACCTCAGATACGAAAATTAACGAAAAGCAAAAAACAAAAACCGATGTGGGGGAAAAACATTGGAGGCAAAGAGACTAACCAGAGGAGCAGGAATCCTGATGGCAATAACAAGTCTTCCATCTGATTATGGAATCGGAACTCTGGGTGATGCAGCTTTCAATTTCGTAGACTTACTTGTAGACCTGAAACAAAGATACTGGCAGATACTTCCGATTGGACCAACCAGTTTTGGAGACAGCCCGTATCAGTCAATATCAGCATTTGCAGGAAATCCGTATTTGATAGATTTAGATGACCTGGTTCGCGACGGTCTGCTTATGGAAAGCGAGATTCGAAGCTATAACTGGGGTGCAGATGAGAAAGATGTTGATTATGCCAATCTTTTTGAAAACCGTTTTCAGATATTAAAGAAAGCATTTGAACGGTTTGATACCGCAAAGCCTTCTTTCCGGAAGTTTGAAGAAGACAATGATTGCTGGTTGACTGATTATGCATTGTTCATGGCAGTCAAAGGAAAAGAAAATAACCGGGAATGGATGGCATGGGAACCGGGAATCAGAAATCGTACACCGGAGGCATTACAGGAATACACAGAATTACTAAAAGAAGAGATCCTGTTTTGGAAATTCTGCCAGTATAAATTTTATGAACAGTGGAAATTCTTAAAACAGTACGCAAATACAAGAGGAATACAGATTATTGGGGACATACCGCTGTATATGGCAATGGACAGTGCCGATGTGTGGGCAGACCGGAAACTCTTCTTATTAGAAGAAGACGGAAGCCAGCAGTATGTAGCAGGCAGCCCGCCGGATAATTTTTCAGAAGAAGGTCAGAAATGGGGCAATCCCGTATATGACTACTCTTATATGGAAGAGTACCGGTTTGACTGGTGGAGACGCCGGATTGAGAAAAATGCAGCGTTATATGATGTAATCCGGATTGACCACTTCCTTGGAGTTGTAAGGTACTATACGATTCCGTTTCGGGAAAAAGATTGCTACAATGGGAAATGGAACAAGGGTCCTGGAAAGAAATTGACAGATGTGATGGAAGAAAGTGCCGGTGACTGCAGAATCATAGCAGACAATGCCGGAAGTGCCATCGCCGGAAGCAGAAAGCTTCTTGCAAGAATTGGATGGCCTGGAAGTAAAATCCTGATGTTTGCATTTGATGGAAATACAGGAAATGAAAATCTTCCACATAACTTTGAAGAAAATAACATAGTGGTATATACCGGAACACATGATAATGATACTGTTGTTGGTTATTTCCGGGATAAGACAGAATATGAACTGGCTTACCTCTATGAATATTTGAATATCGGCTCGAAGGAAGAAATTCCGGACGCCTTAATCCGTCTGGCTTATTCAAGCATAGCGGATGTGGTAATTATTCCAATGCAGGATATTTTACAGCTTGGCAATGAAGCCAGAATGAATCAGCCATCCACAGTCGGACAGAACTGGAAATGGCGGGTGGGAAAAGATACTCTGAGTGAAGAACGAAGAGCGTGGATCCGCACCATTGCGGCAGTATACCGCAGATAATTTCTATATGATATAGAACGGATTACCGTTTTATATAAATGCTTAATCGAAATCACATTTTTAAGGAGGAAGAAAATGAAAAAGAAAGCATTATCATTATTTCTTGTAACAGCTATGGCAGTATCCATGGTAGGATGCGGTAGCAAAGACGCAGACAAGAACACAGACAAGAACACAGACAAGAAAGATACTGAAGTAGCAGCAGCAACAGAAAAAGAAGCTGCAGCAGAAGATGAAGCTTGGGAGGGTGACTTAACAGTATGGAGCCCACAGGAAGATCAGGATACAAACTGGCTTCAGGATCAGTGTGAAGCATTTGCAGCTGAGCATCCAAACTGGAAAATCAACTTCAATTATGGTGTATGTGCAGAGGGTGAAGCAAAAGACAACGTAACAAAAGACGTTGAAGCAGCAGCAGACGTTTACATGCTTGCTAACGATAACATCCCGGATCTGGTATCTGCAGGCGCATTATCAGAGCTTGGTGGAGATTATCTTGGATATGTAACATCTACAAACTCTGATTCTATTCTTGCATCTGTTACATACAACGATTCAGTAGTAGCATTCCCATTTACCTCTAATACATGGTTCATGTACTATGATAAGAGCGTATTCTCAGAGGATGACGTAAAGAACTTTGATACAATGTTAGAGAAAGCTGGAGAAGCTGGAAAGAAAGTTTCTTTCAAATTAACTGATTCCTGGTATATTCAGGCATTCTATGTAGCTAACGGATGTACATTATTCGGTGATGGAACTGATACAGATGCTGGTATCGACTTCGGTGGAGACAAAGCAGCAGCAGTTACAGAGTACTTAGTAGACTTAGCAGCAAATCCTAACTTCTTAGTAGATGCTGACGGATCTGGTCTTGCTGGATTAGGCGACAGTGTAGCAGCAGTATTCTCCGGAACATGGGATGCTGATGCAGTTAAAGAAAAACTTGGTGACAACATGGGTGTTGCAGCTCTTCCTACCGTTACAATCGACGGAAAAGAAGGCCAGATGAAATCCTTCATCGGATCTAAAGCAATCGGTGTTAACCCTAATGCTGAGAACCAGCAGGTAGCTATGTCTCTTGCAGCTTACTTAGCAGGTGAGAAGGCTCAGACAGCTCATTATGAAATGAGAAACATCCTTCCTTCAAACATCAACATCTCTTTAGCTGACGATCCAATCGCAACAGCAGTTACAAATGTTATGACAGATACATCTATCATGCAGCCATTATGTAAAGAAATGGGTAACTACTGGTCACCAGCAGAGAATATGGGTAAAAATATCCAGTCTGGCGAAGTAACAAAAGACAACGCTGCTGAGAAGACAGAAGAAATGAACACAACTATGAATACAGACGTTGCTGAATAAGCAGAAGATGTAATTGGAAGTTCATTATAAGAATTCCTAAAAAAGCGGTTTGGAAAAGAACCGGGGACTCCAGGATACCGGCAACGGTACCCTGGATGTCTTACTATAGAGAGTATAGGAGGCCCATAGCGTGAAGAAGGCTGCTACAAAAAAGAAAAAAGCAAAAGAGTTCCAGACACCATATACTGTTACTGGTGCGTTAGTTAAGGGAAATGCAATTACTAAGCTCTCCATGTTGATCATGGGCTTGGGCAATATTGCGCATAAACAGATTGTAAAAGGTCTTATGTTTTTGGCAATCGAGGTTGCGTATCTTTATTACATGATTTCTTATGGATTCTATGCAGTTTCCATGCTGCCATCACTTGGATGGAGAGAGCGGGAAAAGGTATGGAATGATGCAAAGAGTATTTATGAATATCAGGCTGGTGATAATTCACAGCTTATCTTACTTTATGGAGTTGCAACATTATATATTACCTTCATGTTTATCATTGTATGGAGGGAAGCAGTAAAAAGTTCATATAAATCAGAACTGCTGGCAAAAGCAGGTAAGCATTTAAACACATTTAAAGAGGACTTCAAGAGTTTGTTTGATCAAAATTTACATAAATTGCTGTTAGCACTCCCACTGATGGGAATTTTGATCTTTACTGTTCTGCCATTGATTTACAATATTTCAATGGCATTTACCAACTACAGTACATCTGGAGAACACTTAGTGTTATTCGACTGGGTTGGATTTGCTACCTTTAAGAAAATATTGAACGTTGGAGACAGTATTGGAAAACAGTTCTATTCCGTATTGGGATGGACCCTGATCTGGGCTGTATTTGCAACAGCATTAAACTATATTTTCGGTATGATTCTTGCAATCATTATCAACCGGAAAGAAACAAGAGCAAAGGGATTCTGGAGATTCTGCTTTGTATTATCCATTGCAGTACCACAGTTTGTATCCCTTCTGATTATGAGAAGTATGTTACAGCCAACCGGTATTGTTAACACACTGCTTATGAAATATGGTATTATTGACACAGCATTGCCGTTCTTTACCAAGGCAATGTGGGCAAGGGTTACCGTTATTGTAATCAACCTGTGGGTAGGTATTCCATATACGATTCTTCAGGTAACCGGTATCTTACAGAATATCCCGGCTGAGTTATACGAAGCAGCAAAGATTGATGGTGCTAATGCTGTCCAGACTTTCTTCAAAATTACTCTGCCATATATGTTATTCGTAATGACACCGTACTTAATTACACAGTTTACAGGAAACATCAACAACTTCAACGTTATATACCTTCTGTCCGGAGGAAATCCTACTCCGGTGGATGCAACCGCAGGAAAGACAGACCTTCTGGTTACCTGGTTGTATAAGCTGACTGTTGATAAGAAATATTTTAACCTGGGTGCCGTTATTGGTATTATGACATTCGTGGTATTGGCTATTGTTGCCCTGGTTACTTATCGAAATACCACATCCTACAAAGATGAGGAGGGATTCATGTAATGAGTAAGCAGAAAACAGCCACATCTGGCGCAAAAGTACGTAAAACATTTGTAAATGTTTTAATTCATATATTTCTTGCAGTATTAGCATTTATCTGGGTACTTCCGGTATTCTGGGTAGTACTTACAAGCTTCCGTGCGGAGAAAGGTTCTTATGTTGAGACCTTCTTCCCGAAGAGTTATACTTTTGACAATTATATTAAAATATTTACAGATACAAGTATCCTGAACTTCCCTAAGATGTTCATGAATACATTGATTATTGCAATCTTCACCTGTATCATTTCAACCATCTTTGTACTTTCAGTTTCATACTGTATGTCAAGAATGCGTTTTAAAATGAGAAAACCGTTTATGAATATTGCAATGATTTTAGGTCTGTTCCCATCCTTCATGTCCATGATTGCGGTATACTTTATCTTAAAGGCACTGGGATTATCCGAAGGATCCATGATTCGTATTGCGTTGATTATTGTATTCTCCGCAGGTAGTGGTGTTGGATTCTATGTAGCAAAGGGATTCTTTGATACCATTCCAAAGTCCTTAGATGAGGCAGCAATCATCGATGGAGCAAGCAGATGGCAGGTATTTACTAAGATTACCATTCCGCTTAGTAAACCAATTATTGTATATACCATCCTGACTTCCTTCATGGGACCATGGATTGACTTCGTATTTGCAAAGGTTATCTGTGGTGCAAATGCAGACCAGTTTACCGTATCTATCGGTTTATGGAAGATGTTAGAGAAAGAGTATATCAACAGCTGGTATACATGTTTTGCAGCAGGTGCTGTAGTAGTATCAATTCCGATTGCTATCCTCTTTATGTTTACACAGAAATTCTATGTAGAAGGAATGAGTGGAGCAGTAAAAGGCTAAATTTCACAGCCGTTTAAAATGTTTAAAAGAGAGGCAGTTTTTTGCCTCTCTTTGTTATATCAGTTGATAATGAAGGGTGTGGAAGATTGCGAAGGATATTTGTTCTGTGTTTGAAATAACAGGTATTTTCATTCAGACAGAATGCGTCTCAATTCTTGGCAGTACATTTTTCTGATTTTCAGATGTCTTGCCACTGCTTTGACTGGATGCAGTGGGTGTCCGGCTGATACGGATACCTCATGCAACCGGTAAGGGGCGCTAAGAATTTCAATCTACATTACATCTATTCCGGCAACCGGCGCAAAGTCACATCCGTGTTCCAGTTGCGCCTCGTTGGCACGTCCTGTGCCAACGTTGCCGGTTGCCAGATGAAATTCCAAGCGCCCCTAACCAGTTACAAAATGGTATCCGCATTCAGCCGGACAACCACTTGCATTCTGTCAAACATTGGAAAGACAGATGATAATAAGAAAAGAAAAATGTGCTGGTTAGAATTGGAGCATTCTGTCTGGAAAATAACGTTATTTCAAATGCAGAACAAAAGCATCGCATTTACATCACCCCTTCATTTCAACGAAATAAGAAAGAGAAGAAAAGGAGAATCATATGAAAAAAAGACTACAGGCGTTACTTCTTGCACTGTGCCTTACCCTTGGAACTATAGGTTCTGGCTGTGGCGGCAGACAGGATAACAATGCTGCGGGAACAGAGACTGCTGCGGCGACAGAAACTGAAAAGACCGCAAGTGTGGAAGACTCTGCTATGGCAAAGGCAAATGCAGGAGAACTGAATATCATTGATGATAAATACCGCACCTATTATGAAGTGTTTTTATATAGCTTTTATGACAGTGATGGAGATGGAATCGGAGATATCCAGGGATTAATTGATAAACTGGATTATATCAATGATGGAGATGACAGTACAGATACAGACCTTGGCTGTAATGGAATCTGGCTGATGCCGATCATGCCATCACCGACCTACCATAAATATGACATTTCTGATTATGAAAATATTGATGAGCAGTATGGAACTATAGATGATTTTAAACAGTTAATCGAAGCATGTCACAAGCGCGGAATCCGTGTGATTATTGATTTCCCGATTAACCATACATCATCGAAACACCCATGGTTTACACAGGCAGTGGAATATCTGGAGGGACTAAGTGACGGACAGCAGCCGGATAGCAGCGTTTGTCCGTATGTAGATTATTATAACTTTACAACAGATCAGTTAAGCAGTGTGTATTATAAAGCTGGCAGCAGCAATTGGTATTATGAAGGAAAATTCTGGAGTGAAATGCCGGATTTGAACCTTGACTGTGAAGCGGTGAGAGCTGAATTTGATGAGATTACATCCTTCTGGATGGATCTTGGGGTAGATGGTTTCCGTATGGATGGTGCCAAAGAATATTTTTCAGATAATACCACAGAAAATGTGGAAGTCTTAAAATGGTTTAATGATATGGTAAAGGCAAAAGATGAGAATTCCTATATCGTGGCAGAGGTCTGGACGGATCGTGAGACATATGCAAAATATCTGGAAAGTGGAATTGATAGTGTATTCAATTTTGATTTTGGAGATGGCGATGGGATTATTGCCAATGCAGTAAAAGGAAGCTCAGAGTCCGGAGCAAAAGGATATGCCAATGTCTGCGGCAAAATGGATGAGCTTTTAAGCCAGTATAATGAAAATTATATTGATGCACCGTTTTATACAAATCATGATATGGCAAGAGGTGCCGGATACTATAGCGGCGAGTATAAGGCTGCACAGATTAAGACTGCCGGAGCCATGAATCTTATGATGAGCGGCAATGTATTTCTTTATTATGGGGAAGAAATTGGTATGAAAGGCTCTGGAAAAGATGAAAATAAGCGTGCACCAATGCAGTGGTCCTCAGATGCATCTGCAGAGGGTATGTGTAAAGGGCCGGATGGAATGGAAAGCATTAAGATGACAAATGGAAGCTTGGAAGACCAGCAGGATGACCCGGATTCCATTTATAATTATTTCAAACAGGCAATCCGCCTGAGAAACCGTTATCCGGAAATCGCCCGTGGTATCGCTGCAAATGTAGAGAATCTTTCTGATAAGAATATAGCAGCAATTACCAAGACATATGATGGTAAAACCACATTACTGGTATTTAACCTTTCCCAGGAAACTCAGAAGGTTGACATTTCAGGTGTAGATTTAGGCGGAGAAGGTACTATCGGTGGAATGCTTCTGACCGGAGAAGATACAATTACGCTGGATAATAATGAACTGACACTGCCATCTTATTCCATGGCACTTATTACCGTAGAATAAAGCCGAAATGCATAAAACCGGAACAGAGTTATCGTGCCACCGGAATAAAAATGAAAAAAGCAGGAAAATTGTCTTGACAACCCCTGCTTTTTCCGATAAAATAATCAGTGCTGTGAGTGCTTTACAGCACAAGCCCAGTTAGCTCAGTTGGTAGAGCAGAGGACTGAAAATCCTCGTGTCTCTGGTTCGATTCCGGAACTGGGCATTGCCGAAAGGCAATGAACTGCGGGTGTAGTTCAATGGTAGAACACCAGCCTTCCAAGCTGGATACGTGGGTTCGATTCCCATCACCCGCTTTGCAGAATACAATTGCATATGCGATAGTGGCGTAGTTGGTAACGCGCGACCTTGCCAAGGTCGAGACCGCGGGTTCGAGCCCCGTCTATCGCTCTTTCAAAAAGCAAGAAATTTATCTTGCTTTTTTTGACTTTACAGGAAATTGCTTTCCTGTAAAGTCAAAAACGCTCCGCGAGGATGCGCACTGCGGCGTATAAGGTAGATGTCGCAAGCAACCGCCGCAGGCGCGGGAATGTGCCAAGGCACATTCGATGTTCTATAAAAGTCTGATTTGGGAACATAAGAAATAAAAGAAAGCTAGTAAAGGAGTAGATTCATAGTATGGATAAAAAAGGTGTGGCAGAGTTAAAGAGACGTTTTACAAAAGAAAATTGTACCTTTACAAGATTATGTGGCTGTTATGTAGATGCCGGTAAGAATAAGGTCGTTGATTTAAGTGAGACATTTTTAAATCTGGAAGATGAAGAATTTTATAAATATTTAGAGATTGCCAAGAAAACCTTATCAGGAACTATTGGAAATAATCTTTTGGAATTGAATTTTCCACTGGATGAAGAAGCAGCAGGAGGAAGACAACAGTTTCTTTTAGGTTTAAGGGAAAGTAAATTAAAAAATCCTGAGTTACTGGAACGTTTTTATGATATGGTCATTGAAAGCTATGACTATGCAGGCAACTATCTGATTTTGCTGTTCCATGATGCTTATGATGTCATGACCAAGACCACGGATAATAATGCACTGGATGAATCAGAAGAAGTGTTTGAATACCTTCTATGTGCAATCTGTCCGGTACAGTTATCCAAACCGGGACTGGGTTACAGAGAAGATGAAAACCGTATCGGACCAAGAATCCGTGACTGGGTGGTAAGCGTACCGGACAGCGGTTTCTTATTCCCGGCATTTACCGACCGCAGTACAGATATTCATTCCCTGATGTTCTATACTAAGGATACCAAGGCACCGCATGCGGAATTTATGGAGTTGGGATTAGGTTGTGGCGCAAGACGCACCGCAACGGAGCAGAAGATGACCTTCCATTCTATCGTCAAACAGGCATATGGCGATGATGTGGAAAAGAGCGGTGAAGTGCTGATGGAGATTCAGCAGAACTTAAATGATCTGGTAGAAGAGAAAGCAGAACTGGAAGAAGACCCGGTAATTCTGACACCGGAGCTTTTGACCAATGTTATGGAAGAAAGCGGCGTTGCACCGGAAAAGGCAGAAAAGATTGGAAAGACCTGTGCAGAGGAATTTGCAGAAGAAGCACCGCTGGCAGAAAATGTAGTAGACAGCAAAGCCCTGGCTGCCAATGAGCAGATTCAGAAGGAAAAGGAGCTGGTAGCCCAGGTTGAAGTGCTGCAGCAGCAGTTAAAAGAGAAACAGATCGAGGAAGAAGCAGACGAAGTAGTTAAGACCTATGATGTTGTGCTTCGTGTAAAACCGGAAAAAGTTTCACAGATTAAGTCCGAGGTTATCAACGGACAGAAATGTCTGGTAATTCCAATGGCAGAAGACGAACATGCCAATGTAAACGGAGTAAATACAACTGTATAATAAATAAGAATACCATCTTTACCGGCTGGTAGATTGAGCCGGTAAGGATGGTATTTGTATATAAAATCATTAAGATGAAATACTTCTTTTGAATGTCAGATTAGTGCAGATTCCGGAGATAGGATGCAAAAAATCAGCAATCCACACAGCAGAAGAAATAGGAGAAGCTGGAAGAATCTGCCCCAGCGGAAGCTGCGATGGTTTAACTGGGTGCCGTCAATGAGAATGACATCATTGGCTTCGGCGAGGGCAATGGCACCGGGATAGAAAACGCTGTTGGTAATGACGATCGCTTCATCACAATCATAATAGGATTTGCCGGCAACGGCTTCCTGTACGGCACTGTTTCCTACTTTGCCCTGATATAATTTACACTGGACTGCATAGGTGGTCCGGTGTTTTTTTGCAATTAAATCCACACCAAAATCTCTGGAAGCCTTGGTGACAGTAACCTTTGAATATCCGTTGCGTTTTAAATATCCGGCAGCATATTCTTCAAATTCGTAGCCATTCATTTTGTCAAAATTGACACCAAAAAAGAACAGCCGCAGTCCATGGAATACGGCGAACGGAAGATGTATAATAAATCTTATGAAAAAGAAAAGTATTTTTCCAATCAGGCGAAACATAAAAGAATTCCTTTCCGTTCATAATAACGGATGCTATACTGTAATTGACCCGCTTGCATTCATTATAGCATAACATAGAGGTGATAGATTTGAAAGAAGAATTGATGGAATTAAGACAGAAGATGAAAGAATACGGCATGGCGGCATATCTCATTGTTTCCGATGATTTCCATGCATCAGAATATGTAGGAGAATATTTTAAATGCCGTGAATATATTTCAGGATTTAGCGGTTCGGCAGGAACGCTGGTAATTACTGAAGATATGGCAGGACTCTGGACAGACGGAAGATATTTTATCCAGGCAGAAGAACAGCTTGCCGGCACCGGTATTACATTATTCCGGAGTGGACAGCCGGGGGTAGTGGATATTGGCACTTTTCTGGAAGAAAAAATGGAAGATGGCACCGTATTGGGGTTTGATGGAAGAACCGTAAGTACCGGCATGGCAAAGAGTTTAAAAGAAAAATTGCGGGAGAAAAAGATTACATTTGCTCCAGACCGTGATGTCGTAGGCGAAATCTGGGCGAATCGTCCGGCATTATCCTGTGATCCAATCTGGGAGCTTGGCGTGGAATATGCAGGTGAGAGCCGGAAGGATAAGGTGGCAGGGGTACGAAAAGCAATGGTGGATTGCAAGGCGGATTATTTTCTGATTCCGTCTCTGGATGAAATCGCATGGCTTTTTAATATCCGAGGAAATGATATTGCATATAATCCGGTGGCATTATCTTATGTGCTGATTGCACCGGATGAAATCCGCTGGTATGTAAATGAAGTGAGTGTGCCGGCTGACTTAAAGGAAAGCCTTTCAACTGAAAAAATCGTTATTTACGGATATGAACAGATTTATACGGACGTAAAGAAAATTCCGGCAGACAAAAGCATTCTTATAGACGAGAGTATGACAAATTATGCACTGTATGATGCCCTTCCAAAAGAGGCACATAAGGTAAAGAAGAACAGCCCGATTGAGCTTATGAAGGCAGTGAAAAATGCCACCGAAATGGAGCATGAGCGGCTGGCACATAAGAAGGATGGCATTGCTTTAACAAAACTTATCTACTGGTTAAAACATGTGAAAGATAAGCGGCAGATAACGGAGCTTGCGGTATGTGATAAATTAGAAGAATTCCGGAGGCAGGGAGAAGGTTATCTGGGACAGAGCTTTGCACCGATTGCTGCATACGGCGCTCATGGAGCCATTGTGCATTATGAGCCGGATGGGAAGAGCAATATTCCACTGGATAACAAAAGCTTTCTGCTGCTGGATACCGGCGGACAGTATCTGGATGGCACAACGGATGTGACAAGAACCATTGCCCTTGGAGCATTAAGCTCAGAGGAGAAGAAGCATTATACTGCCGTATTACGAGGAAATCTGAATCTTTCGGATGCAAAATTTAAATATGGCTGTACGGGAGTCAATCTTGACTATCTGGCAAGGGAACCGTTGTGGCACATGGGGCTTGATTATAACCACGGAACAGGTCATGGCGTTGGCTATTTGCTAAATGTGCATGAAGGACCGAATGCGTTTCGCTATCGGGAACGGTGCGGCACCGGAATCATCATGGAAGAAGGTATGATTACTTCAGATGAACCGGGACTGTATCTGGAAGGAAAATACGGCATCCGCCTTGAGAATCTGTTGCTTTGTAAGAAAGCGGAGAAAACGGAATATGGACAGTTCATGGAATTTGAAACACTGACCGTTGCACCATTTGATTTGGAAGCCATCGACTGGGAAGAATTAGACAGCCGGGAAAAGGCACTGCTTCGGAAGTATCAGCAGTATGTCTACGATACCATTGCAGACTTCCTTTCTGAAGAAGAAAAGAAATGGCTGAAGGAGCAGATTCCGGCATAGAGATATAGGTATTGCACGGGGATGAAAAAAGAGGCTTGATAAATCAAGCCCCTCTTCATTCCCGTAGTTTATTTCCCATAGTTTATTTATATGGAAGAATATCCTCAGTATAAGCCCGGAGAATTTCTCCGACACTCCATGCCTGGGCATAGCAGCCGCGGGAGGTGTGCGGTTCATCACCGTCAAAGATTTCTGCAATAGAACCGATACAGCCGTGGTAGAACTGCTCTCTGGTGGCATCTAATATGGCATCTACCTGTGTGATAACTTCTTTGGAAGTTCCATAGACATGCACATAAGCAGTCAGGAAACCGCCTAAGAGGAAACCCCAGGAAGTACCCTGATGATAAGCGTGGTCACGTTTATCAAGACAGCCTTCATAGGTCGGATGGTATTCCTTATCATCCGGGCTTAAGGAACGAAGACCGGTTTTAGCATATAGTTTCTCGTAAACCTTATCTACAATCTTCTTTTCCTTGTCAGCATCTAACATCCGGTGCGGCAGGGAAACAGCATAAATCTGATTTGGACGAAGGGATGCATCACCTTCCAGCCCGTCTACCACATCATAGAGACATCCATCTTTTTCATTCCAGAATTCTTTTGCGAAAGATTCCTTTGCATGAGCTGCAAGAGTAGCATAGTGGGAACCGTCTTCCCCAAAGCGCGTTGCCCATTCTTCCATCAGGCAGAGTGCGTGATACCAGAGCGCATTGATTTCTACCGGCTTGCCGTGCCGTGGTGTAGCAACCCAGTCGCCCACACGGACATCCATCCAGGTTACCTGGTCGAGACCGCTTCCGGCATGGATAAGTCCATCTTCTTCCATATAGATGGAGAAATCTGTTCCGTGCTCATAAGCTGCAATAATTTCTTTTAATTTCGGATAAATGGTTTCCTGCATAAAAGCATAATCTTCCGGAGTGCCGGTGTAATCGAGATATTTTCCAACTGCATAGAAATACCACATGGAAGCATCTGCTGTATTATACAATGGATCGGTTCCTTCATCCGGAAACATATTTGGTACCATGCCATGGTGGACATAGCGGGCAAATGTGGTCAGGATGTCTCTGGCATCCTGATAGCGCCCGGTAGCCAGAGTTAAGCCGGTGAGGGCAATCATGGTATCACGACCCCAGTCAGTAAACCAAGGAAGTCCGGCAAGAACAGTCATCAGTCCGGTAGACTGCCGGTATGCAAGAAAATGGTCGGCGGCAATAGTCAGGGTCTCTGCCAGTTCATCATGGTAGCCGGCCTTTTTCTCTAATGCATCAAAACGTGCCATTTCTGCGGCAGCAGTGGCAAAAGCATTCTTTTCATAAGCATCTTCAATGGTGCAGACGATAGATATTTTCTTGCGGCATCCGGCATCCAGTGGAAATTCAATCTGGTATGGCGTGTAGTTATCATCTAATGCATCAGATTCTACATCCAGTTCTTTTTGTAACTGCATTCCGGTGGTATATTTTTCTTCACATGGAACAACGGTTCCGTCATCGGTAAAAAGACGGATGGTGACATCTTTATTCTGCTGCGGAACCAGTCTGATTTCCGGCTGCTCATAAGTAGTATCGAATTTTAAAGTGTCTACGGTAGAAGCATCATGGTGTACCCGGTAATTAAAGAGCGGAGTCAGCACCAGTGTAGCAGCCTCTCCATCATTCTGGATATCATAGGAAACTGCAATAGTATTCTTGCCGTGTTCAAAGGCGAGAGTCTTTGTCATGGTAAATTCCGGAGCTTTGGTGGTAAAATGTACCAGCCCGTCATAAGTAAAGGAATTGAGGTATTCAATACCTTCACGGTAAGCAGTGCTGCCATCACCGGCAAGATATTGTTCTACGGTAAAATCCTTTTTCCCGGAAGAACGAATCAGACATTCGTTGATTTTGGAGAGAATGACGAAACGTTCTACCGGCGGGTGCAGGCTGGCAATCAGATAGCCGTGGTGTTTTCTTGCATGGGCGCCGGTTACAGAACTGCCGGCGTAGCCGCCGATTCCATTGGTCAGAACCCATTCCTTCTGTACACCCACCGACATTGGGGTGAGGGCATCTTTATTTAAATGATATGCTTTCATAGAAATCTCCTTTATCGTGTAATCTGTCCGGGTGGAGGAAAGAAAAAAACAGGAAAACAATTGTAAATGTCATTTCAGGCTTCTGCTATTTTTGATACAGAATGCTGCAGAACTAAGCTGCTTTGTTTTCTTTTGCTATTCAGCCGGTCTTTCCAATGTTTCACAGCATAGCGGCACGGTTCGCTGCAATGCGGATGCATGAGAAAGGCTGATAGGGGCACTTGGAATTTCATCTAGCAACCGGCAATGCTGGCACAGGACGTGCCAGCAAGGTGCAATCTGAACATGGATGTGAATTTGCACCGGTTGCCAGATGAACGATTAGCCTTTTTGAAATTCTTGGTGCCCCTTGCAGGCTTTCTGTCGCATCCGCATGCAACGGACAGTACCGCTATCCGGTGAAAGCAACGGAAAGACAGCCTGCAATCAGAAAACAAAGGCAGCTAAGAACTGCTGCGCATTCTGTCTCCATAAAAAGGAGCCGAAGCTTGAAATAACATTGAAATATGTTTTCGGCTTATAGTTCTTTCCTCCCCCCGGACTGTTTGCCTCTATTGTAACGAAATAATTCGAAAAAATCTACTGAAAAACACGGAAAAAACATAATTATTAAATAAATATAATCTACTGGATTAATCGCAGAAAAAGAGATATAATGAAAAAGAATCTGCATAAGAAGCAGTTGCAAAAAGAAAAAGTTGAGAGGTTTAAAGTATGAGTATTTTTGAAAACACAGTTTTAGTAGATAAGAAGGTATCGGTGGTAAATGTAATATTAAGATATCTTTGTATCGCATTGACGATTTTCTGTGTACTGGTTTCCATTATTGTATATCCGGGAATTTTACTGGTTCCTGCAATTATCTTTGCAGTTTTCTGGTATCTTCTTAAAATTGCATCACAGATCGAATGGGAATATACCTATATTGAAGGAAGACTTACTATTGCACGCATCAAAGCAAAGAGAAAGAGAAAAAACGTTGCAAAGATTGAGATGGAAGAGGTTGTGCTGATTGCACCTTCAACTGCTCATGAAATGTATAATTATCATAACAACAATCAGGTGAGCGTAAAGGATTGTTCTTCCAAGCAGTCGGGAGCGAAGACCTATGAAGTGATTTATAAGAATGGTAGCGGACTTGGAGATATTATCTTTGAGCCGGATGAAAATATGCTGGATATGATCTGCAACCGGAATGCAAAGAAAGTCATCAGATAGGAGAGGTGATTTTATGGCAGAGCAGGGAAATTGTGATACCTGTGTGAATTTTGTTTATGATGAAGATTACGAATATTATGTCTGCGATATGGATCTGGATGAAGATGATATGGTAAGATTTCTTACCGGCAACACCAATTCCTGCCCGTATTATCAGTTATATGATGAGTACAAGATTGTGCGTCATCAGATGTAAATCTTAAATAGGAACAGTTTTAAAGAGGTCTGCATTTTCTGTATAGACCTGATTGAGCCAGTCGCAAGCCTGACCAATGCCTTCGTCGGAATATTCGAAGGTGTTGGTCTTTTTTTGCTCATCCGGCGTGGCGGTAAAGCAATAAGGACCCGGCCACCAGGTGGCAAGCAGTGTGGTGGAGTCGTCTTCTACATGCTTCTCAATGCGGTAGCGCATGCCTAGATGGCTTCCGGTATACTGTGTTTTATTATAAAAAGGAATGGAAAATAAATCTTTACGTTCTATCATAACTGCACCTGCCTTCAAAATACTATATCAAAGGTAGCACAAGAAGGGTCTCTTTGCAAGAAATGAAAGGGATATTTAAAACACAGGTCTGTTATGGCTTGCACATTCCATCCCAAGATGATAGAATAAACATGACATTAGAAACATAGTGTTGGGGTGATAAGGAGTAGATAGGGGAAAGAATGGAAAATAAATTCTGTTACCTGAAAGGGCTTGTGGACTGCAGTTCGGGACAGATTCAGGACTGCAATGTAAAGCATGTGTCCAGGTGTCCGCGGGAAGAAGACACGGCTAAGAAGGAGAGCCGGCAGGCGTTCTGCTACTTAAAAGGACTGGTAGACTGTGCTCCGTGTGATGTGCAGGACTGCAATATTAAGAGAGTACGTAGATGCCCGAGGGAAAACTAAGAATTGCTGCTGAAAACGGAAAATCTGTTTTCAGCAGTTTTTTACGAAAGAAGAGAACCTATTTGTATGCGAAAACAGGGGGCTATCATGAAACAGACCGAAAGACCAATTGCAGTATTTGATTCGGGTGTAGGTGGAATAAGCGTATTGCGTGAGCTGGTACACCTGATGCCAGGTGAAAATTATATATTTTTTGGAGATTCTAAAAATGCACCTTATGGTGGAAAAAGCTTAGAAGAGGTGCGGGAACTTACGGAATGCCATGTAAGACATCTTCTGTCGGAAGGAGCAAAAGCAGTAGTGATTGCCTGTAATACAGCAACCAGTGCAGATGTCTCGATTTTGAGAAAAGAATATCCTGATGTACCGGTGGTTGGAATTGAACCTGCATTAAAGCCTGCAGTACAGTTTATGGAGCATCCGCGGGTACTTGTTATGGCAACGCCAATGACAATCCGGGAAGAAAAATTTCATCGTCTTATGGCACGATATGAAAAGGAAGCAGAGATTTATCCGCTGGCATGTCCCGGAATTGTGGAATTTGTTGAGCGTGGAGAATTAAACAGTGCAGACTTGAAGGCATTTTTATACAGACTGTTGAAACCATATTGTGAGGGAACAGTGGATGCAATCGTTTTGGGATGTACCCATTATCCTTTTGTAAAGGATGCAATAGCAGAAGTGATGGGGAATACAGTGGAATTTTTTGATGGAGGAGCTGGCGTGGCACGGGAGACCAGACGGCGGCTTATGGAAAAGGAATTATTGTATACCGGAGACGGAAAAGGCAGGGTAATATTTGAAAACAGCGCGGCAACACTGGAAAAGCTGCGATTGTGCGAAACATTACTTAATTCTAAATAAAATATAAATTAAATGGGAATATTTTTTTAGATTTTTTAGAATCCTTTTCGAAAACTGACACACTTTAGACACATTTCATGGATATAATGAATCTATCAAATGAAGGAACGCAAAAATAAAAAAACAGATTTCCTTTCGTTTGAGAAAAAAGTGGCAATAATTTCCTTTTAATAGATGAAACATTTTCATAACTAAACTCCTCGAAAAAACAGTCCGGAAGGGCTGTTTTTTCATGCTAAAAAGAAGGACTGATTTCTAATTGTGAAAAAGTAACAAAAAAATCTGGAAAATATATAAATATTAAGTAACAAAAAAAGAAAAAATATATTGCTATTACCCACAAAAAGAGTTAACATAGTTCCGGGTTTAGGAGAATGTAAAAAGAAAAAACAAGAGAAGAAAGGAAAGAGGTCATATTATGGAATCTTATGAATTTCTGCTTTTTTTAGCAATTATTTTAATTTCAACAAAGGTATTAGGACTTTTCTCACGAAAAGTGCATATGCCGGCAGTAGTAGGAGCACTGGCAGCCGGTATTATTTTAGGACCATCTGTATTAAAACTTATCACACTGGATGGAACCAACGGAGTATACCTTGAAATTACAGCTGAAATCGGAGTTATTTTCCTGATGTTTTCCGCAGGACTGGAGACTGATCTGAAAGAAATCAAGGCAAATGCATTGGCATCCTTTATCGTTGCTTTAATCGGAGTTATTGTTCCTCTGATTGGTGGATTTTTAGGGTATGCATTGTATTTCCATACAGATTTTGCAGATTATCAGGAGGTATTGAAATCTGTCTTTATCGGAGTTGTGCTGACAGCAACATCTGTGAGTATTACAGTAGAAACATTGCGTGAACTGGGACGTTTAAAGGGAAGAGTCGGAACAACCATTCTTGGCGCAGCTGTTATTGACGATATTCTTGGAATTATTGTACTTACCATTGTAACGAGCTTAAAGGATACCAGCGTAAATCCGGTTACTGTTATGGTTAAGATCGTTCTTTACTTTATTGTAATCGGAATTTTATTCTTCCTGGTATCAAAATGCAAACCATTAATTGAAAGCGAAGGTCAGAAAAGACGTGTTACTGTATTTGCACTGGCATTCTGCTTCTTATTATCCTATATATCAGAAAAATTCTTCGGCATTGCAGATATTACAGGGGCATATTTCGCAGGACTGATGCTTTGCAGCATGAAGAACGGTGAATATGTAAAAGACAGAATCAACTTCCCGTCTTACTTATTCTTCTCACCGGTATTCTTCGCAAGTATCGGTATTAAGACATCCTTAGACGGAATGACAGGTTCTATGATAGGATTTACCATTATCCTTTTAGTTATTGCTTTACTGACCAAGGTGGTTGGATGCGGACTGGGCGCAAAGTTCTGCCGCTATACAAATAAAGAAGCATTACAGATTGGTGTCGGAATGATTTCCCGTGGTGAGGTTGCGTTAATTGTTGCCCAGAAGGGATATCAGTGCGGCATGTTAGATGATAGATTCTTCGCACCAATCGTACTGGTAGTAATCGTGACAACATTGATTACCCCGATTCTGCTGAAGCTGGTAATGAATGATAAACAGTCTGAACAGCCGGTAGCATAAAAGTCAGATAGCGCAGTAAAATAAAATCCTGCAGACCAAAAATAAATGTAAGTTTGTTACATTTGCGTCCGCAGGATTTTCTTGTAATTGCGCATAGCTATTGATTTTATTATTATTTGCAGCTTGCTATTTAGTATTTGCTATTTAGATAAACGTTTGTGTAGTCTGCCAAAGCAGGGATGCTTATCGGGGCTGTTAGTAGTATCCCGTCTTGGCAGACTACACAGACGCCATTCAAAAAGATAAATTATAAAATGTAAAGAACTATTGAAAGAAAAGAAAGAGGACAAAACGTGGAACAAAAGAAAACTCTTGGACAATTGTTTGTACCAATCTGCCTGGAAACATTATGTTATATGCTTTCCGGCATGGTGGATACACTGATGCTTTCATCTGTGGGAGATGCAGCAGTCGGTGCTGTTGGAACAGCCAATACCTATATAGGTATTTTTATCATTATGTTTTCTGTTATTTCAGCCGGAATGATTGCGGTTATGACGCAGTATATCGGTGCCGGAAGAGAGGGGATTGCATATCAGGCAAGACAGCTTGGCATGTTATTTAACGCCATTGTAGGAGCAATTCTTGCGGTATTTTTGTTCTTCCAGTCAGGAATGATATTATCAGCGGTTGGTGTGGCAGATTCTCTGATGGAGTATGCAAAAACATATCTTAGGATTGTGGGAGGCGGATGCATTTTAAACGCACTGATTCCGATTTTCTCCAGCTACTTAAGAGCGTTTGGATATACCAGACAGCCTCTTGTGGCAACGGTATCTGCCAACATTTTAAATCTTATCTTAAATGCAGTATTCCTTTTTGGGTTCCACTATGGAGTAGCAGGAGTTGCTGCAGCAACAGTAATTTCAAGGGTATTGAATCTTGGGCTGGTAATCTGCTTCGGACATTATTATATCCATGCGAAGGAGAAGAAGGAGAGGCTTAAGAACCGTGTGGTATTCGGACAGATTGTCAAGGTCGGACTGCCTTCTGCCTTGGAAACAGCATTATATAATGTGGCAATGACTTTGATTATCCGTTTCTTAAATCAGATGGATGCCAATGGAATGAACGTAACAGCCCGTTCCTATGCCATGCAGATTACAAATTTTTCTTACTGCGTAGGTGCAGCGTTAGCCCAGGCAAATGCAATTATGGTCGGCTGGCGGATAGGTGCACAGGATTATGAAGCCTGTGATAAAGGAACCAGAAAAGCAGCAGTTGTAGGCGTAATTGTTGCGACGATACTGGAGAGCATTTTTGCTTTATCGTCCCATTGGCTGATACGGATGTTTACGGATGATCCACAGATGGTATCTCTGGTTGGAAAGCTTCTGGCAATTGATATTGTCCTTGAAATTGGACGGGTGACTAATCTGGTATACGGAAATGCTTTAAAGACCAGCGGTGATGCGGTATTTACTACAGTGATTGCTGCGATATTCATGTACCTGTGTGCGGTGGGGGGAACTTATTTCTTCGGAATTCATCTAGGATTGCTGGTTTGTGGAGCATATATCGGTATGGCAATGGATGAATGTGTCCGGGCAGTGGGAATGATTTTACGGTGGCGGAGCGGAAAATGGAAACAGAAGGTATTGATAAAAGAAAACGCCTAGTATAAAATAAGAGAAAAATTGAAAGTAAGGAGCGGAAGCATGGCAGATACTGAGATTAATCTGGCACAATTAAAAGAATATAAGACTGGGGAATACCAGTTAATCGATATCAGAAATGAGGATGCCTTCCGCTATGGAAGTATCAGGGGAGCAGTCAATCTGCCGGAGCAGGAGATTCTTTTGAGAAAAGAGGAACTATCGGCAGACAAGCGTCTGATACTATTTTGTGCCAAAGGAATCAACAGTATCGGAGTAGCGGAAAGACTAAGGGAAGAAGGTTTTGATGCAGTCAGCTTAGAGGGCGGCTATGGCGCATATCTGCTGGACAGTTTCCAGAAGAAAACATCAGAGAAAGAGGAACGCTGTCAGGAAATTGAGAAGAGCATCCGCAAGAAATTTCATAAAGCAATCTTTAGTAAATTCGCAAAAGCAATCAATGAATACGAACTGTTGCAGCCGGGAGACAAAGTGGCAGTATGTATTTCCGGTGGTAAGGACTCCATGCTGATGGCAAAACTCTTTCAGGAATTGCAGCGGCATAATAAATTCCAATTTGAACTGGTATTCTTAGTGATGGATCCGGGATACAGTGAGATGAACCGTAAAGTGATTGAACGGAATGCAGAGCTGATGCAGATTCCGATTACGGTATTTGAAACACAGATTTTTGATGCGGTATATGAGATTGAAAATTCTCCGTGCTATCTGTGTGCGAGAATGCGCCGCGGTTATTTATATAGTAAGGCAAAGGAATTAGGCTGTAATAAGATTGCACTGGGACATCATTATGATGATGTCATTGAGACTATTTTAATGGGAATGCTCTATGGTGCACAGGTACAGACCATGATGCCGAAGCTTCACAGCACGAATTTTGAAGGAATGGAACTGATTCGTCCAATGTATTTGATCAGGGAGGATGACATTAAGCACTGGAGAGATTATAACGATTTGCATTTTATCCAGTGTGCCTGCCATTTTACCGATACCTGTACCACCTGTGACCCGGATGGACGTACCGTATCAAAACGGATGGAAATCAAACAGCTGATTGCCAGATTAAAAGAAGTGAATCCATATGTGGAAAATAATATCTTCCGCAGTGTGGAAAATGTAAATTTAAGTACCATTATCGCTTATAAGAAAGATGGGGTAAAACATTCTTTTTTAGAAACCTATGTGAATGGAGCGGATGAGTAACATGCAAAAAGTTTCCGATACGGAAGCTGTAGTTGTTAAAACAGAGACTTTCAAAAAGGTAAAGAACCCAAAAGGAGCATAAAACCATGGGGAAAGAAGTAAAGACTAATGCCATGCGGATTTTAGACCGGCATAAAGTGGCATATGAAATCTTAAATTATGAATGTGATGAATTTATTGACGGACTGCATACGGCAGAGCTTACCGGAGCACCGGTGGAGCAGACTTATAAGACACTGGTCATGCAGGGAAAAAGCAAGGCATATTATGTCTTTGTGGTACAGATTGCAGAAGAGGTGGATTTAAAGGCGGCAGCAAGGGCGGCCGGTGAGAAATCCGTAGAAATGATTCATGTAAAAGATATTACAAAGATTACCGGTTATGTAAGAGGCGGCTGCAGCCCCCTTGGAATGAAGAAACAGTTCCCGACCATTTTGGATAAAAGCATGGAACAGTTTGATAAAATCTATATCAGTGGCGGAAGAATCGGCACATCCATGGCATTATCTCCGGCAGACTTAGCAGCAGTAACCGGAGCAGCCTATGCAGATATTACTGCAAAATAAATGAAAGAAATGAAATAAAAAAAGTAAGTGGAAGGAGCGTATTTATTATGAGGGAAACATTAAAGAGAATCAAAGCAGATGTTATATTATCCGCCATTCTTTGTGTGGCACTGGGAGTTATTCTTATGATATGGCCTGCACAGGTAACAAAGGTACTTTGCTATATTTTAGCAGCTATTTTATGCGTGATGGGAATCGGACATATTATTTCTTATATGAGAAATAAACTCGAAAGCAGGCTGGGACTGGCAACCGGAATTGCACTGGTTATTTTGGGGGTATGGATTCTGGTACAGCCATTGAACTTTGCAAAGATATTCCCGGTAGTAATCGGAGTCGTATTGCTGATGCATGGTCTGGAAGACTTACGGATGACCATTGAAGCAAAGCAGAATGGTGACACAGCATGGGGAATCCTGCTTCTGATTACAATTCTTAATTTTGCATTCGGCGTATTGTTAATCTGGAAAGCCATCGAGATGGTACAGATTGCTATGGTAATTGTGGGAATTGCACTGATTTATGACGGACTGAGTGATTTGTTTGTAGTATATCGTGTGGCGGGTGCTGTCAAAGCGGCAAAACAGGCGGCAGAAGCCATTGATGTAGAAGCAGTAGAAGAAGATTCAGAAGAAAATGAATAATTTAGAAGCATAATCAGGAGGCGTATTATCAATGCGGCAGATGGAGTTTAAAATGGAGAGAACCGGGTTACTGGAAGTAGGAGACGTGTTACCGGTGACAGAGAGTAAGCTGCCGACTTCCTATTACTATACACTTGGAAATGCATTTGCAATGTCAGCAAATTATACCTTCCGGGAACGCCTGAAGTCTACCGAAGGGACGGTGGTGGATGTAAAGGAAACACCGAAGGGCTTTTTCGTGACGGTAGAATTTGATGAGTAAAAAAGTTGTAATCGCAGATAAAATGTTATAGAATAGGCGTGTGGGGTAACAAAAGACAAAGAGGAGCAATTTAGATGCGTTATCTACCAATAAAAAGGGTGGAAGCCGGAATGGCACTGGCTCAGGACATATTAGACGGTCAGGGAGTCATGCTTTTAGGCAGACATCAGATTTTGAATCAGGAACAGATAGAGAATCTGGATAAGATGGGTTATCCGGGTCTTTATATTGATGATAAGTTTTCCGAAGAAATAGAGATTGCCGAAGTAATTAAGCCGTCTATTCACTCAAAGAGCCTGGAAATAGTACATCATCTGTTTGTTGACCGCATGGAAGAGGAAGATGTCAGTGAACAGGAATGGCAGATCCGGGAAGCTGTCATGCAGGTGGTGGACAGTCTTCTGGAAAATGAAGAAGTAATGTATAACATGATGAGCCTTAAGAATTATGATGATTATACTTATTTTCATTCTGTAAATGTGGGAATTTTATCCGCAGTAATCGGAGCACATTATGGAATGGATGAGTATGAGCTCCGCATTCTTACTACCGCTGCGTTACTTCATGATATTGGAAAGAAATTCTTAGAGATAGATATATTAAATGCACGTCGTGCACTGACCGAGGAAGAAAGAAGAATCGTATTACAGCATCCGAAGTTAGGATATGAGTTCCTGAGGGATAATTTTGATTTTGCACCGGAAGTATATCTTGGCGTATTAGAACATCATGAATGCTATAATGGCGAAGGTTATCCGATGCGAAAATCCGGTGATGAAATCAGTATTTATGGAAGAATTATCAAACTGGCAGATGTGTATGATGCCATGATTTCAAAACGGCCATACCGTGATCCGATGCCGCCGGCAGATGTCATTGAATATATAATGGCAATGAACGGTTCGGAGTTTGATCCGAAGCTGGTGGAAGTATTTTTACGCTGGGTGGCTGTCTATCCGGCAGGCTGTGAAGTGGAACTTTCTGATGGCAGAATGGCAGTAGTAAAGCATAATTATCAGGGATTTGTGCTTCGCCCCATTGTAAAAGTCTGTGATACAGGAGAAATCATAGACCTTAAGAATGATAAGGAAGCAAGAAGTATCACCATAGTGCGACTGGTCGTTTAGACGGCTGTTTGATAGGAAGATGAGAGGAAGTTATGACGAATCAGGGAAGGAACGCAATCGATACACTGCTTGCGGAGAGCCTAAAAGAGCTGACAATCAAGCAACCTATAGAAAAGATTACAATCAAGGAGATAACTGATAAAGCGGGAGTTATCCGTCCGACTTTTTATAATCATTTTCAGGATAAGTATGAACTGTTAGAGTGGATTATCCGGACTGAATTATTAGAGCCGGTAAAGCCGTTGATTCAGAATGGAATGATTGATCAGGCGTTAATTATTATATTTGCTGGTATTGAAAAAGAAAAAGATTTCTATACCAAAGCAAGCCGCTTAGAGGGACAGAATTCTTTTGAAGATATTGTAAAGGAATGTATTACGGGAACATTGATAGAAGTATTGGAAGAGAAGAATCTGGATAAGAAGATTCCGTCGCCATGGCTTACAAAAGAGCGGATTGCCCGGTATCATGCCCAGTCCTTATGTTTTCTGGTAATTACCTGGATAAAAAGTGGAATGTCTATGCCTGCAAAAGAGATGTCGGATATTTATAATTATATGATTCGCAATTCTATCGCAGATATTATAGGCGATAATTAATATACAAATTGGCAGATATGTATAGCAACTGTTACAGATTCTACAATTTGTATATTGGATTGATACAGCCAAAAAAGATTGCATATGTTCGAATGCAGTCTTTTTTTTTATACTCTTACCTAGAAAAACATGAAAAAGAAAGAGATGGTAAAGAGATGATTAAATTTGGAAAGGGCGTCGTAAAGCACAGAGTCCTGATACTCATTATCAGTTTTGCTTTACTGATTCCAGCAGCATTTGGTTACTTTAACACAAGGGTTAACTATGATATCCTTTCCTATCTGCCAGATGAATTAGAGTCCATGAAAGGACAGGATATTCTGGTAGATGAGTTCGGTACAGGAGCATTTTCCCTATGTGTCATTGAAGGTATGGAAGATAAAGATATCTCCACCCTTCGGGAACAGATTGCAGATGTAGACCATGTAAAATCTGTTATCTGGTATGATTCACTGGCAGACTTATCCGTACCAATGGATGTTTTGCCGGATGAGATTTATGACATATTCAACAATGATGAATCGGACAGTACGCTGATGGCGGTTTTGTTTGATACTTCCATGTCAGCAGATGAGACAATGGATGCCATTGAAGAGATTCGTGGAATCACAACAAAACAGTGTTACTTAAGTGGTATGTCAGCAGTTGTAACAGACATTAAGGATCTGACCAACAAAGAGGTTCCGTTTTATGTATTGATTGCAGTATTGTTATCTGTTCTGGTACTTTCCCTGACAATGGATTCCGCAATCATTCCGTTGTTCTTCTTATTAAGTATCGGAATGGCAATCGTATATAATCTGGGAAGTAACGTAATAAAAGGAGAAATTTCCTATGTAACGCAGGCATTGGCGGCAGTCTTACAGCTTGGTGTTACCATGGACTACTCCATTTTTCTGTGGCACAGTTATCAGGAGAATCAGGAACGATTCCCGGGAGATAAGAATCGTGCCATGGCACATGCAATTTCAAATACCATTACTTCTGTAGTCGGAAGTTCCATTACTACAGTAGCCGGATTTATTGCATTATGCTTCATGAGCTTTACCCTGGGACTTGACCTTGGTGTGGTAATGGCTAAGGGTGTTATCTTTGGTGTAATTGCCTGCGTAACCATCCTTCCATCCCTGATTCTGGTATTTGATAAGGCAATTGAGAAAACCAAACACCGTGTTATTCTGCCGGACCTTGGAAATATTGCAAACTGGATTACCAGCCATTATTACATATTCATTATTTTATTCCTGGTAATCTTAGGGCCTGCAATCTGGGGTTATAACAATACGAACGTATATTATGATCTGGCCGGTACATTGCCGGATTCACTGGAAAGTATTGCAGCAAATAACAAGCTGGAAGAAAATTTTGATATGGGTGCTACCCACATTGTTTTAGTAGACAGCAGCTTAGAGCCAAAGACCATATCGAAGATGATTGATGAAATCGATGATGTGGATGGTGTAAAGGCAACACTTGGTCTGGATGCAATCGTTGGACCGGCAATTCCAAGAGATGTCATCCCGGATTCTATCCGTGGCGAGCTGGAAAATGAAAATTATGAACTGCTGCTGATTACTTCCGAGTATAAAGTAGCATCAGATGAAGTAAATGCACAGTGTGATGCCATCAGCGGCATTATTAAGAACTATGATGAAAATGGCATGTTAATTGGTGAAGCACCATGTACGCAGGATCTGATTACCACGACAGACCATGACTTCAAAGTCGTAAGTGCAGTATCTATCGGAGCAATTTTCGTAATCATCGCAGTTGTATTTAAATCTATATCACTGCCGATTATCCTGGTAGCTGCAATTTACTTTGCAATCTTTATCAACATGGGTATTCCGGCATACACCGGTACACAGCTTCCGTTTATCGCATCCATCGTAATCGGAACCATTCAGCTGGGTGCAACGGTTGACTATGCAATCCTGATGACCAATAAATATAAAAAAGCAAGATATAAGGGAACCGGGAAGAAGGAAGCAATTACAAGTGCCTTGCAGAGCTCAATCCAGTCCATTATCGTATCCGCATTAAGTTTCTTCGCAGCAACCTTTGGTGTAGGACTTTATTCTGATATCGATATGATTAGTTCCTTATGTACATTGATGGCAAGAGGTGCACTGATTAGTATGTTGGTTGTAATCTTTGTACTACCTTCATTGTTTATGATATTTGATAAAGTAATCTGCGTAACCAGTGCTGGTTTCCGCAACAAGAACAAAACGGTATAGATTAAGAAGGAGGACATAACAATGAAATTTTCAGAATTAAAGAATAAATTCAAAAATAAATATGCGATTCGTGTAATCGCAGGTGTGCTGATGGTGGCAATGCTTGGAACCAGTTATGGCGTATGGCAGGTAAATGCAGCAAAGCCATCTACCGAAAGCGTATCAGAGGAGACTACTGAGAAAGAAGCTTCTACGGAGGATACAGATGCAGAAAATGCAGACGCAGAAGAAACCAAATCGGAATTAAAAGACCAGCTGGGAAATCTTCTGAATTCCGATAAGGAAACAGAAGAAACCGGAAAAGATGAAACAGTATATATGATTGCAGATGCAGATGGTACCGTAAATAAAACCATCGTAAGCGACTGGTTAAAGAATAAAGAGAATGCAGATACTTTGGAGGACGCATCTGATTTAAAGGATATCAAGAATGTAAAAGGCGATGAGACCTTCAAACAGGATGGAGATAAAGTAACCTGGGATGCACAGGGAAATGATATCTTCTATCAGGGTACTACGGATAAAGAAGCTCCGATTACCCAGAAAATTACTTACTATCTGGATGGAAAAGAAATTGCTCCAAAGGATTTAGCCGGAAAGAGCGGAAAAGTTACCATGCGTTTTGAATTTACCAATAATGAGAAGACAACAAAGACTATCGATGGCAAATCCACAGATGTCTATGTTCCGTTCTCTGTTGTAACCGGAATGGTATTAAATGATAACTTCACGAATGTAGAAGTTACCAATGGAAAAGTAATTTCTGATGGAAAAAACAATATTGTGGTAGGAATCACAATGCCAGGTTTAAAAGAAAGCCTTGGTATTGATGATGCTGACCTTGGTGATGATGTCCAGTTCCCGGATTATGTAGAAGTAACTGCAGATGTAGAAGATTTCTCACTGGACATGACAGTATCCATGGCATCCAGCAACCTTCTTTCTGAAATGAATGTAAATGGAGATATTGACTTATCTGTATTATCCGATACAATAGATGAGATGACTGATGCATCTGACCAGTTGGTAGATGGCAGCAGCGAGTTATCCGACGGACTGAAAACATTACAGAGCAGTCTTGGAGAATTTAAAGCTGGTGTTGGAACAGCACAGTCTGGTGTGAAAGATTATACTTCTGGTGCATCTGCAGTAGCAGATGGTGCAAATACCTTAAACTCCGGCATTGCAAAGCTTGCAGAAAGTGCTCCGGCACTGACAAGTGGTGTATCTGCATTAAAGACTGGTGTGCAGCAGGCAGGAGCCGGTGCAACACAGATTAATGGTGGAGTTGCCCAGCTGGTAGATGGAATCGGAACCTTGAAATCTACTGTAAATGGCAGTCTTGCAGGAATGGATGCTTATGCATCTTCAGCAGATGCACAGGCAGCATTTACTTCCGCATTGACTGATTATACCAGTGCAGCAGTAAATTATCTTGCAGTATTACAGCAGTTACAGACCCCGGGAAGTACATTAAACGGTGCCTATTCACAGGTAGTAGCAGCAACCGGTGGCGGATTACAGGCGGTTAATGCAGATGCTAATATTTATATGCTGGATGATACAACCAATGCAACACTTTTAGCAGTAACTACCCAGGCAGGCAGTGCGGTTGATTTCAATAGCTTAAGCACAGCTTATGCAGCCCAGTTACAGAATATTTCAGCAGTTGCAACCAAGCTTGGAACTACAGGTGGTGCACAGGCACTGGCTCAGGTACAGGCAGGACTTGCACAGTTTGATGATACACAGCTTGCAACCTTAAAGACTGGAGCAGCATCCTTAGATGCAGGCCTGAATGGTGACGATGGAATTGTAGCAGGTGTTAATACATTAGACAGCTCTGTAAATGGCGCACTTTCACAGGGAATTACAGATTTGACCAATGGTGCAAAACAGCTGGCAGACGGAGCAAATACCTTAGTTGCAAATAATGACAAACTGAATGCAGGAATGACTTCTTTGAAGAGTGCAACAGACCTTCTGATAAATGGTGTAGACCAGTTAGAGGATGGCTCTGAGACACTGGCAGATGGAATGGCACAGTTTGATGAGCAGGCAATTGAGAAACTTGCGGATGCTTACAACGGAGATTTGAAAGAGCTCTTGGATAAAGTAGATGCAGTGCTGGATGCTGGAAATGAATATAACACATTTACCAGAACAGCAGATGGTGTCAAAGGAAATGTAAAATTTATTTGGGAAACTGCTTCCATTAAGGCAGAGGTTTAAGTATAATAATTTTAAGAGAAAGGAGGACGGAAGATGAACTGGATAGAAACATTAATAATTGTATGCGGACTTTCCATGGATGTATTTGCTTCAGTAGAATGTCAGGGAGCAATGTTAGCTAAGATTCGTACCAAACAGCTTGTGCTGGTGACATTACTGGTATCCGTATGGCAGGTAATTGTTTTATATCTTGGAAATCTTGGAGCCGACCTCCTGTGTAAATATGATATTAAGGAATCACAGGTTATATTAGGTGAAGTAATCTCAGTGGCAGTATTCCTGTGTCTGGGAATCCGGCTTTTGATTAAAGCCTGGAAGAATGACCGGATTGATGAACGCCGGGAAGAGAACCTTGGCGTACATAAATTCGTACGGATTTGTGCTGTAACATCATTTTATACATTCCTAACCGGTGCAGCATTTGGCTTTCTGGGAACAAGCCTTCTGTCATTAATACTGGTTGGAATCATACTTACTGTTGTCTGTGTAGTCGGTGGTGCTTATGTTGGATATCATTTCGGCTATGAACAGAAGACAAAGGTATATCTGATTGGAGGAATTCTTCTTCTGATTGGCGGAGTAGATGTAATAATAAGGTTTATATTATAAATATAAGGGCGTGAAAATACCGCCGGCAACTGCGTTTGGGAGCGCAGCTGCCGGCGGTATTTGTAGTTTAAAGACGTTTTCGTTCCGAAGTTAAATCATGAGAATAGATGGATTCCCGACGAATAAGGGGACCGGTGTGAATAGCGTGGTTGGGATAGCCAAGATTAGTTAAATGTCTGTCAAAATTTGTAATATTTTCGGAAAGGGAAATGGATTGGTTGTGTAATACCATAGAAACAAGATAATAGGGAGCATGTGAATCATAGGGACCGAAGTCTCCGGATTCATCAATAAAAACGCTTAGAATTTTATTTGTCATAGATTTGTCCTTTGAATGATAGATATGTTGAAATAGTAATGGCGGGGAAATTCCCCGCCGCTCGGTGGACCAGGGTCGCTTGACCAGCCCAATTACTTTTTATTTTTATCTTACCATCAGTCTATAAAATAATACAGTGCCTGTCAATTCTTTTTTAAAAATTTTATATAAATTTAATAGATAGGTGTGTTAAGGAAGAATAGAAAAGATTTTCCCCTTGTTAAGTAGCAATGCCGGGGGGTATAATAGCCACAGTAGTGCAAATAAACAGACTTTCCGGTATTTGATATCGTAGCTGCATTGTCCATCGACTTCGAATGCATGATAAGGGCTGTTAGGGGCACTTAGAATTTTGCCTGCTTCCAGGCAATGCCGGCACAGGGAAGTGCCGGCGAGGCGCAATTGAACATGGATGTGAATTGGCGCCGGTTGCCGGAGTATACGATAGCTATGTCGAAATTCTTAGTGCCCCTTGCAGGCATTATGTTGCATTTGTAGTCGATGGATAATGCAGCGGGGCTATCAAAACAATGGAAAGGCGTTTTCGAGGAATGCTGGACAAGACTGCTTATAGGCAACCACAAGGAAAGGAGGCAGTGACCACAATGCTGAAACTTCGAATTGGACAACTACATCAGGACATTATTATGCAGCAGGGAGAAAGCATCGCACAGGCACTGCTTCGGAAAGATTATAAGGTTCCTATGGCATGTGGTGGAAACGGCACCTGTGGGAAATGTAAAGTAGAGATAGACGGTGCATGGGTGAATTCCTGTAAACTCTATCCGAAACCGGAAGAAGATATTATAATTTCTGCCTTTGGCTGGGGAGAGGGAAGAGAAGAATTAACCCAGATTGCAGGAGTAGAAAAAATAAATATAACAGAAGGCAGAGCACGGGAGGCAAAACGACAAACGAGAAAAACTTTCCTTGCAGTAGATATCGGGACTACTACCATAGCAGCGGCACTGGCAGAGAAGGAGACGGGAGCGGTGCTTGCCACAGCAGGCTGCGGCAACAGCCAACGTATATTTGGACAGGATGTATTAAGCAGAATTAAGGCATCTGTAGCGGGAACGGGTGAAAAATTAAAGACATTAATCCGGCAGGATATTTTAAACCTGTCAGAAGAGATACAGAAGAAACAGAAAGACATTGTAATTGAGCATATTTATATTGCAGGAAATACCACCATGGAACATCTTTATATGGGAGATTCCTGTGAGGGACTTGGTAAGGCACCATTTACTCCGGTCAGTCTTGCAGAACGAAAGGACAGCCTTTCGAACATACCGGTGACGTTACTGCCTGGAATTTCAGCATTTGTGGGCGCAGATATTGCAGCTGGCATGCTGGCGTGCGGGATGGATGAAGAAGAAAGACCTTCCCTGCTTTTGGATTTGGGAACCAATGGAGAAATGGTGCTGGCATTAGAGGATAAGATGATTGCCACCTCTGCACCGGCAGGACCGGCATTAGAAGGTGGAAATATTTCATGCGGTGTTGCCAGTGTGACTGGAGCAATCAGCAAGGTGCGTGTCATTGGAGAGCGGACAATTATTGGAACGATTGGAAACACACCGGCAACGGGAATCTGTGGAACCGGCGTGTTAGAGCTGGTAGCTGGACTTTATGAAAATCATATCATAGATGCATCCGGTCAGATGAAGGAAAAATACAGGGAAGAAGGCTTTCCTCTGGCACGGATGAAGGATGGAAAACAGATTACTTTTACCCAGCAGGATATCAGAGAGGTGCAGCTTGCTAAAGCGGCAATTCACAGCGGAATCGAATTACTGTTAGAGCATGCCGGCATTTCCATGGGAGAGATAAAAAAAGTATATTTGGCAGGAGGTTTTGGGGTATATCTGGATGTGCATATAGCAGCAGGCATTGGACTGCTTCCGGCGGAATTAGAGAAGTGTACAAAAGCAGTCGGAAATACATCTCTGCAGGGCTGTATCGCCTATGGAAGTTCGGAAGAAAACAGGAGCCGCACGGAAGAAATGATAAAAAAATGTGAATCAATCAATCTTGCAGAACAGGCGGACTTTGAGGAACGATATGTTGCCAATATGAATTTCCCAGAATAGAAATAAAAGAGGAAGAAATCATGAAGAAAATATTACTCACGGCAGTAAATGCAAAGTATATTCATTCGAATCTTGCGGTTTACAGCCTGCGGGCATATGCCAGAGAATTAAAAGAAAATATAGTACTGGCAGAATACACCATTAATAACCGGACAGAATATATTTTAAGGGAGATTTATCTGAAAAAGCCAGATGTAATCTGCTTTTCCTGCTATATCTGGAACATTTCCATTATTTTAGAAGTGGCAGAGGAATTTCATAAACTTTGTCCCAAGGTTCCAATCTGGGTAGGAGGCCCGGAGGTTTCCTATGAAGTGGAGGCGTTCTTAAAAGAGCATCCGTTTATTACCGGTGTCATAATCGGCGAAGGGGAGAAAACTTTCTCGGAGCTTTGCAGGTATTATGTGAAGGGAGAAGGCAGTTTGGAGGAGATGAAGGGCATAGCCCTTTTTGATGGAGCTGGAAATGTGCAGATTCATGAGTCACAGGAAATTCTTGATATGAATACGATTCCCTTCTGCTATGATTTGTCGGAGGATTTTTCCCACCGGATTATCTATTATGAATCCAGCAGGGGCTGTCCGTTCCGTTGCAGCTATTGCCTGTCCTCGGTAGAGAAGATACTCCGGTTCCGGGATGTGGAAATCGTAAAAAGAGAGTTACAGTTTTTCTTAGACCAGAAGGTAAAACAGGTTAAATTTGTTGACCGTACTTTTAATTGTGACAAAAAGCATGCCATGGCAATCTGGCAGTATATTTTAGGACATGATAATGGAATCACGAATTTTCATTTTGAAATTGCAGCGGATTTGCTGACGGATGAGGAAGCAGACTTAATTGCAAAGATGCGTCCGGGCCTGATACAGTTGGAAATCGGGGTACAGTCCACCCATGATGAAACAATCCGGGAAATCCACCGCCATATGGATTTAAAAGATGTGCACCAGATGATGAAAAAAGTCCAGAAGGCAGGAAACATTCATCAGCATCTGGATTTAATTGCAGGACTGCCTTTTGAAGATTATGAAACATTTACCCATTCCTTTGATGATATTTATGAATGGAAACCGGAGCAGCTGCAGCTTGGTTTCTTAAAGGTTTTAAAAGGCTCTTATATGTATGAACATGCAAAAGAGTATGAGGCAGTATACCGGGCAAAACCACCTTATGAGGTGCTTCGGACGAAGTGGCTTTCCTATGAAGATATCTGTAACATTAAGCTGGCGGAAGAAATGCTTGAGGTATATTATAACAGCACACAGTTTCCGGTGAGCATCCGGCTGCTAGAGACGATACACGAAAGTGCTTATCATATGTTTGAAAATCTGGGACATTTCTATGAGGAACATGGCTACCTTGCCATGAGCCATACCAGAATGCGGCGAAGCGAGATTCTCTTAGAATATGTAGAAAGCCTTGGGGTGGCTGACATGGAAGTGTTCTATCAGGCGGCAACTTATGATATTTACAGCAGGGAAAATGCAAAAAGCCGTCCGAAATGGGCAAAGGATTATGCGCAGTGGAAAGATGTGACAAGAGCATATTGCCCGAAGGGAAGCCTTGCACATATCGAGTGCTTTGACTATAGCTTCGAAGAAGATGCATTTGGCAGAAAATGCGAACCATACTATCTGAAATTTGATTATGAAAACAGAAATCCTCTGACGAATCAGGCGGAAGTTACGATAATTCAGTGGGAGGGAGAGACAAAGTGACAAAAAGGACGGCAGAAATATTAAAAAGATTAGATGAAACCTATGGTACCGAATACATCTGTTATCTGAATCACGAGACACCTTGGCAGCTTCTGATAGCAGTAATCTTAAGTGCGCAGTGTACCGATGCCAGGGTAAATATTGTGACAGAAACATTGTTTAAAAAATATGACACCTTAGAGAAATTTGCCAATGCAGATCTGGCGGAATTAGAGGAGGACATCCGTTCCACCGGATTTTATCACAATAAGGCGAAGAATATCATATCCTGTGCGAGGACGCTGGTTCGGGAATATCATGGAGAAGTTCCGTCTACATTGGAAGAACTTACTTCCCTTGCAGGAGTTGGACGAAAGACTGCAAATGTCATCCGGGGAAATATTTACCATGACCCAAGTATCGTAGTAGATACCCATGTAAAACGTATTTCCAAACGCCTTGGATTTACAAAAGAGGATGATCCGGTAAAAGTAGAATATGATCTGATGAAAGTATTACCGAAGGATCACTGGATTTTATATAACATCCAGATTATAACATTCGGAAGAAATATCTGTTTTGCAAGAGGACCAAAGTGCAGCGAATGTTTCTTGCAGGATTTGTGTAAAGCAGAGGATAAGCGGAAATGATACCACAGGATTATACAGTAATTGACCTTGAAATGACGGGGCTTCATCCGAAAAATGATGCCATCCTTGAGGTGGGAGCAGCAAAAATAAGAAATGGCGAAGTGACGGATACCATGGACATTTTTGTGAATCCCGGCAGGAAAATTACGCAGGAGATAACAGAACTTACCGGAATTACCGATGAGATGGTAAAGGAAGGCTTAAGTCCGGCAGCAGCATTTCATAAGACAGCAGAATTTATCGGAGATGATATTCTGGTGGGACACAATATCATATTTGACTACAGCTTCTTAAAGCAGCAGGCAGTCAATGAGAAAGTGCCGTTTGAAAAAAAAGCAGTAGATACGTTGAAAGCAGCACGCAAATGTATGCTGCGTCCGGAAAAAAAGTCTTTGGAATGTCTCTGCGATTACCTTGATATCGAGCGGGAGCGGGAGCACCGGGCAATCTATGATGCACTGGCAACCCATGAACTTTATCAGTATTTACAAAAGACATATGGAGAAACAAATCCGGAAGTATTTGAACCGAAAGATTTGATATATAAAACAAAACGCCAGACTCCTGCAACGAAAATTCAAAAAATTCACTTGAAGGAACTGGCGGATTATCATAAAATAGAACTTGACATTGTCTGGGAACAACTGACCAGAAGCGAAGCATCGCGTCTTATGGATAAGTTGATTTCACAGTATGGAAGATGCCCGAAAGATTAGGAAAGTTTTTCTTTGATACGTTTTCTTGAGCCTTCCGGCAGTGTGGCAAGCTTCTGATATATTTCGGTCAGTGAACTGCAGTCGTTTGTTTCTTTTAAAAGAGGAACTAACAACGTATAATTATCTGTAATATCGCTTCCGCAGCGGATGCCAAAGAGCAGAATATCGATGGCGGCTTTTTCTTCAGACTGGTCACAGAGCAGTTTGCCAAGTTTTGCAATGGTACAGATTAAAGTATTATAATTTTCATCAAACTCGGTCAGAGCTGCGAGGCTGGCAGCACCGTAAGCTAATTTTAAATCGGTATTGGTTTTGCCATTCAGATTAACGATTTTTTTTGCAGACAGCTGACGAAGTGTTTCATAAAGGGTGAGGACATCTTCAGATGCCTGTGCCGGGGGAGTCAGCAGTTCTTCAGGAATAGTAATATAAGGAAGGTTGTCAAGACTGCGGCGGCGGGTGGCGTTGGCTTTATTTTCACGGGCCCAGAACTGCTCGGTAATTTCCTGTTCCTGTTTGGTAATCTGACGCTTTCTGGAGTTTAGAAAAACAACAAAAATGATAAAGCATATGAGTATGATAGGAAACATAGTTTGCTCCTTTCGAAAGTATAGTAGTATAAAAATAAATATGAGGTGAATGAAATGATTAATTTTAAAAATTCAAAAGGGAAAAAATATTTCGCAGGATTTATTGCAATTATTCTCGTTGCAGCAATGGTATTATCCCTTTGCATCACTATTTTTTCATAGAATTTTTTATGCATTCATCATGTCATAATATACAGAAATCGCGTATTTCTGTCAAATATATTAGTAGTTATGACGCTTGAAAATGCAAAGTTATATGATAAAATGAGTGTTAGCAAAACTTTCACAGTGTAATCTGGTGAATAAAAAGCTTTAAAATGTCTTGAGGGTTTAAGAGATTGAGAGGAAGAATATGAAAAAAATAAAATTAGTGCTTCCGATTCTGGGACTGGTACTCGCAGTAACAGCGGGTGTATCAGCAACCGCAATTGTGAAAGCGGATGAAAATGCAGAAGTGATTCCACAGAACGTATATATCGGGGATGTGTCTGTAGGCGGAATGAGTGAATCAGATGCAGAGGCAGCTGTAGAAGCAGCAGTATCTGCTTATGAGGATGCAACCTTTGAATTGTCCGCTGCAGAAAACAGTGTAAAGGCAAGCCCTTCTGATCTGGGATTGAGCTGGAGCAATAAGGATATCGTAAAAGAAGCAATGAATTATACCCGTACGGGAAATCTTCTGGAGCGTTACAAAGCGAAGAAAGATCTGGAAAAGGAAAATAAAGTATTTGATATTATATATACCGTAGATACAGACACCACAAAAAGTTTTCTGGAAAATCACGCCAAAGAGCTGAACCAGGAAGCGGTCAACAATGGCCTTACACGTGAGGATGGTGAATTTAAAATCATCGATGGCCAGGAAGGTATCGAAGTAGATGAGGATGCTTCTGTAGAAAGTTTACAGAAATATTTTACCGAAGAATGGAAGGGCGGAGATGCAGCCATCAGTCTGGTAGCAAATGTGGTAGAGCCGGAAGGAACTGCAGAAGAACTTTCCAAGGTAAAGGATTTACTGGGCTCTTTCTCTACCGACTTCAGTGATTCTTCTGCCGGTCGTGTGGCAAATGTAAAAAATGCGGTAAGTAAAATCGATGGAACCGTACTTTACCCGGGAGAGGAATTTTCTGTGTATGAAGCTATTGCACCACTGGACGCTTCCGGTGGATATGAACTGGCAGGTGCATATGAGAATGGTACAACCGTAGAATCTTATGGTGGTGGGGTATGTCAGGTTTCCACAACGCTTTATAATGCGGTTATCCGTGCAGAACTGGATATTACTGAGCGTTATGCACATTCCATGCTGGTAACATATGTACAGCCATCTATGGATGCAGCGATTGCCAGCAATTTAAAGGATTTGAAATTTAAGAATAATCAGGAGGCTCCGATTTATATTGAAGGATACTGCAGCGGCGGTATTGTATATTTCAACGTATTTGGTCAGGAGACAAGACCGGCTGACCGTCAGGTAAACTTTGTCAGTGAAACGGTCAGTGAAGAAGAGCCGACTATTCAGGTGGAGACTACCGAAGACCCGATTGGAACTGTAACCGTTCAGAAAGCACACATCGGTAAATCGGCAAAACTCTGGAAGATTGTTACCGTAGGTGGCGTAGAAGAAAGCAGAGAGGTATTTAATACCAGTAAATATAAAGCAACACCTAGAATTATTTCTGTTGGTATGGGCTCTGATAATGAAGAGGCAATTGGAGCAATGAATGCAGCGATTGCAACGCAGGATGAAGCAGTTATCCGTTCTGCAGCAGCAACCTGGTGCTCAGATGCGGTAGCGGCAAGAGCGGCAGAAGCTGCAGCGCAGCAGCAGCAACAGGCGGCTTCCGGTGGAGTAGAGCCACCGGCTGATGCACCTGCCGCACCAACAACACCGACGACACCGACGACACCAACAACACCAACAACACCAACAACACCGACGACACCGGATACAGGAACCGGAGATGGAGCTGCAACCACCCAGTAAAACGGTGAAAGATGATGCAGGCATGCGATTTTTATCGCCACCTGCGTAAATAAGAAGCAAGAAAGGCTGCCTCGGCTATGAGACAGCCTTATGCTGTAAAAATGGGAAGAAGAATCTATGAAGATAGGAAAAGTGCCGGAAAGCGTATTAAAACGCTCCGTAATCAGACAATTGCATACGAAGAGAAAGGAAGTTGTGTTAGGTGCAGGCGTGGGAGAAGACTGTGCTGCCCTTACCCTTGCCCCGGATGAGATGTTTGTAATGTCTACGGATCCGATTACAGGAACAATCCATGAAATCGGAAAGCTGGCAATTCTCATTACTACTAATGACCTGGCAAGTGCCGGAGCAGAACCAATTGGAGTTATGTTAACCATATTGCTGCCGGAGCACACGGAAGAAAGCCTTTTGAAACAACTGATGCAGGAGCTGGAAGAGGCTGCCGCGGCGGTGTCCGTTCAGATTATGGGCGGACATACCGAGATTACCAGGGTGGTAAATCAGCCACTGGTTACTGTATGCGGTGTAGGGAAGGTAAAGAAGAACGGACTCATTTCTACCGGAGGAGCAAAACCGGGCATGGACATCATTGCCACTAAGTGGATTGGCTTAGAGGGAACAGCTATTATTGCCCATGAAAAGGAAGAAGAACTCTGTACTCATTTTTCCAGGCATTTTGTAGAACAGGCACAGGCTCTTGACCGGTATTTATCTGTAATGCCGGAGGCCGCCACCGCCGTGAAGTCTGGCGTGGGAGCAATGCATGATGTAACAGAGGGCGGTATATTCGGAGCACTCTGGGAGATGGCAGAAGCATCCGGCGTCGGACTGGAAATCGACTTAAAGAAGATTCCGCTTCGGCAGGAGACAGTAGAAGTCTGTGAGTTTTTCCATATCAATCCCTATGAACTGATATCCAGCGGCTGTATGCTGATGGCAGCAGCTGATGGAAATGAGCTGATCAGAAGATTAAAGGAAAATGGTATTGAAGCAACGGTAATCGGAAAAGCAACTGCGGGAAATGACCGCGTGCTTATGAATGAGGACGAACACAGATTTTTAGAACCACCGAAGACGGATGAATTATATAAAGTAATTCAGTAGTAAATCAGAAATCAATTGGAGGAATTGAAGCATGAGAGAGAAGATTTTAACCTTTATAGAGAAGAACAGCAGAATCGATTTAAAAGAGCTGGCTGTTGTATTGGGCGTAGAAGAAGCAGTCGTTATGAATGAATTAGAAGCAATGGAGAAAGAAAATATCATCTGTGGCTATCATACCTTGATTAACTGGGATAAAGCCGGCGTAGAAAAAGTATCCGCATTAATTGAAGTACGGGTTACTCCGCAGCGTGGTATGGGATTTGATAAAGTAGCAGAGCGTATTTATAATTATCCGGAAGTAAATTCTGTATATCTGATTTCAGGAAGCTTTGACCTTTTGGTGACCATCGAGGGAAAGAGCCTGCGTGAAGTATCCCAGTTCGTATCTGAGAAGCTTTCTGCACTGGATTCTGTATTAAGCACACAGACCAACTTTATCTTAAAGAAATACAAAGACCACGGAACCATTATGGCAGCAAAATCAAAAGATGAAAGGATACAGATGATACCATGAGAAATCCATTATCAAAAACAATCGTAACGATACAGCCATCTGGAATCCGGAAATTTTTTGATATTGTAAATGAGATGGAAGATGCTATTTCCTTAGGAGTAGGCGAGCCGGATTTTGATACTCCATGGCATATCCGGGATGAGGGAATTTATTCCTTAGAGAAGGGACGTACCTTCTATACTTCCAATGCCGGATTAAAAGAATTAAAAATAGAAATTGCAAAATACTTATTCCGTAATTATGACTTGCAGTATGATTATCAGCATGAAATCGTAGTAACCGTGGGCGGAAGCGAGGCAATTGATATTGCCATGCGTGCCATGCTTGACCCGGGCGATGAAGTATTAATCCCGATGCCAAGTTATGTATCATATCTGCCATGTGCCGTGCTTGCCAATGGTGTGCCGGTGCCGATTAATCTTAAGGCAGAAAACGATTTCCGTCTGACTGCAGAAGAATTAGAAGCGGCAATTACGCCAAAGACCAAGCTTCTTGTTATGCCTTTCCCGAATAATCCGACCGGAGCAATCATGGAGAAAAAAGATTTAGAAGCAGTGGCAGAGGTAGTAAAGAAGCATGACCTCTTTGTCATCAGTGACGAGATTTATTCTGCACTGACTTATACCGAGAAACATATTTCTATCGCATCCCTTCCTGACATGAAGGAGCGTACCATTGTTATCAATGGATTTTCCAAATCCCATGCGATGACCGGATGGCGTTTGGGATATGCCTGCGGACCGAGAATCATCTTAGACCAGATGTTAAAGATTCATCAGTATGCAATTATGTGTGCACCGACTACCTCACAGTATGCAGCAGTGGATGCACTCCGGGCAGGAGATGAAGATGTCCAGAGAATGCGGGAAGAATATAATGGCAGAAGAAGATATCTGATGCACCGTTTTGAAGAAATGGGCTTGGAGTGTTTTGAACCATATGGAGCCTTTTACTGTTTTCCATGTATCAAAGAATTTGGCATGACTTCTGAAGAATTTGCCACCAATCTCTTAAAGACAGAGAAGGTAGCGGTTGTTCCGGGAACTGCATTTGGTGACTGCGGAGAAGGATTTATCCGTATTTCCTATGCTTATTCCCTGGATAATCTGAAAGAGGCATTAGACCGTATGGAGCGTTACATAACAGGATTGCGAGGCGGGAACAATGGCGAAGCTTAATATTGTACTTTATGAGCCGGAGATTCCCTATAATACCGGAAATATCGGAAGAACCTGTGTAGCAACCGGAACCAGACTGCATCTGATTGAGCCGCTGGGCTTCCATCTGACGGAGAAAGCAATCAAGCGGGCAGGAATGGATTACTGGGACCAGCTGGATGTGACAAGATATGTCAATTATGAGGACTTCTTAGAGAAGAATCCGGGTGCAAAGATTTATATGGCAACCACCAAGGGACGCCATGTTTATACAGAAGTAAATTATGAGCCGGACTGTTATATTATGTTTGGAAAGGAAAGTGCGGGTATTCCGGAAGAAATTCTGATACAGCATCCGGATGAGTGTATCCGGATTCCGATGATCGGAGATACCCGTTCCTTGAATTTATCCAATTCAGCAGCAATTGTATTATATGAAGCACTGCGCCAGAACAATTTTGACCATATGCGGCTGGCGGGTGAACTGCACAGATTACATTGGTAGAAAGGTAAATTATGGGCATCATCAAAGCAAAAGATTTGGTACATGAATATATAAGACGTGATGAAGAAGGCAATGTGGAGTCTATCCAGACTGCCCTTGATAAAGTAAGCCTTGATGTAAAAAAGGGTGACTTTATCGCAGTATTAGGACACAACGGTTCCGGAAAATCTACCCTTGCCAAGCATATCAATGCAATTTTAGAGCCCACAGAGGGAAGTCTCTGGGTAGATGGATTTGATACCACAGATGAGAAAAATATCTGGGATATCAGACAGCGTGCCGGAATGGTATTCCAGAATCCGGATAACCAGATTATTGCAAGCGTGGTAGAAGAGGATGTCGGATTTGGACCGGAAAATATAGGCGTGCCGACAGATGAAATCTGGCAGCGTGTGGAAGAAAGCTTAAAAGCGGTCGGCATGTTAAAATACAGAGAGCATTCCCCGAATAAATTATCCGGCGGACAGAAGCAGCGTGTGGCCATTGCCGGGGTAATGGCGATGCAGCCGGAATGTATTGTTTTAGACGAGCCGACAGCCATGCTGGATCCGTTAGGAAGAAAAGAAGTATTAGAAGCTGTTCATGCACTGAACCGGGAAAAGGGTGTGACCATCATTCTGATTACACATTATATGGAAGAAGTGGTAGAGGCAGACCATGTCTATGTTATGGATGCCGGAAAAGTGGTTATGCAGGGAACGCCGCGCAGCATCTTTTCCCAGGTGGAGCGATTGAAGGAATATCGTCTGGATGTGCCGCAGATTACATTATTAGCATATGAACTTAAGAAGGCGGGACTGGATATACCGGATGGAATCCTGACCAGAGAAGAACTGACGGAGGCGTTGGAAAAGCTATGTCAATCCTAATAAATGAATTAAATTATGTTTACAGCTCAGGCACTGCATATGAGATACATGCCTTAAAGGATGTTAATCTGAAAATAGAAGATGGAGAATTTATCGGTATCATCGGGCATACCGGTTCCGGTAAATCCACCCTGATTCAGCATTTGAACGGACTGGTAAAAGCTACCAGTGGCGGCATTTATTATAATGGACAGGATATTTACGAAGAGGACTTTGATATGAAAGCCCTGCGTAGTAAAGTGGGACTTGTCTTTCAGTATCCGGAGCATCAGCTTTTTGAAACTACCATTTTTGATGATGTATCCTTTGGACCAAAGAACCAGGGACTAACCAAGGAAGAGGCAGGACTTCGGGCATTTGAAGCATTACGGAGCGTAGGACTTCCGGAAGAATTATATTATCAGTCACCCTTTGATTTGTCCGGTGGACAAAAAAGACGTGTTGCAATCGCAGGGGTGCTTGCCATGCGGCCGGAGGTGCTGATTTTAGATGAACCGACAGCGGGACTTGACCCGAAGGGTCGTGATGAAATCTTAGATTTGCTTGCAGCAATGCATAAAGAACGTGGAATTACCATCATTCTTGTTTCACACAGCATGGAAGATGTGGCTAAATATGTAGGAAGAATTATTGTAATGAATCAGGGACAGGTGATGTTTGATGATGTTCCAAAGAAAGTATTCCGCCACTATAAAGAACTGGAAGCAATCGGACTTGCGGCACCACAGGTAACTTATCTGATGCATGAATTGAAGGAAGAAGGCTTCCCGGTAAGCACAGATGCAACTACAGTAGACGAGGCACGGGATGAAATCCTGCGTATAATAACAAAGAGACAGGATGGAACAGTATGTTAAGAGATATTACATTAGGACAATATTATCCGGCAGATTCCGTTATTCATAAGCTGGATCCGAGGGTAAAATTATTTGGAACACTGATTTATATTATTTCCCTGTTTGTATTTAAGGGACTTCCGGCATTTATACTGGCAGCAATCTTTCTGGTAGTATTAATTAAGCTGTCAAAGGTGCCATTTTCCTATATGGTTAAAGGATTGAAAACCATTGTACTGATTATGTTATTTGCAGCGGTATTTAATTTGTTTTTGACACCGGGAACAAAGCTGGTTTCCTTCTGGATTTTTACCATTACTTATGAGGGATTGAAAAATGCTGTTGTCATGATGGTTCGTCTGATTTTCTTAATTATCGGGACCTCGCTGATGACACTTACCACAACACCAAACGAGTTGACAGATGGTCTGGAAAAAGCGTTATCTCCATTGAAATATATAAAAGTACCGGTGCATGAAATTGCAATGATGATGTCAATTGCACTTCGATTTATCCCGATTCTGATTGAAGAAACAGATAAAATCATGAAAGCACAGATGGCAAGAGGAGCAGATTTTGAACATGGAAATCTAATTCAGAAAGCCAGAAACATGGTTCCACTTCTGGTGCCGCTATTTGTATCTGCATTCCGCCGTGCCAATGATCTGGCAATGGCAATGGAAGCCCGCTGTTATCGTGGAGGAGAAGGCAGAACCAAGATGAAACCGCTTCATTACCAGAAACGTGACCGCATGGCTTATCTGACTTTACTGGTCTATCTTGCAGCAGTCATCGGACTTCGCATCCTCTGGATTAACGTATTGTCCGGTATGGCAGCCGGTATACTTCCGGGAGCATTCCCATTATGAGTATAGAGATAAATCCAGCTGTGAACATAGAGAAAACAGAAGAACAGAAAGCACCATCAGCCCCAGACCGGTTGAAACGGGTGAAGCTAATTGTAGCCTATGACGGTACGAATTATCACGGCTGGCAGGTGCAGCCCAACGGAGAGACAATAGAAGGCGTGCTAAACCGCACTTTAAGCAGTCTCTTAGGGGAAAAGATTGTTGTGACCGGAGCATCCCGGACGGATGCAGGTGTACATTCTATGGGGAATGTTGCAGTATTTGATACAAAAAGCCGCATTCCGGCAGAAAAGATTTCTTATGCCCTGAACCAGCGGCTTCCGGAGGACATCGTAGTGCAGAAATCAGAGGAAGTACCAGTTGATTTTCATCCGAGACACTGTGACAGCCGGAAAACCTATGAATACCGGATTTTAAACCGGGAGTTTCCACTTCCAATGTATCGGAATAACACATATTTCTGTTACCGCAAGCTGGATTTAGAGAAGATGCAGCAGGCGGCAGAATATTTAAGGGGAGAACATGATTTTAAAAGCTTCTGTGCTACAGCGGCAGTGGTTGAAACAACGGTTCGTACCATTTATGAGCTGACGGTAAGCAGACAGGAGGATATCATTACAATCCGTGTTACTGGAAATGGATTCCTTTATAATATGGTCCGGATTATTGCAGGAACCCTGCTTCAGGCAGGCATGGGAATGATAGAGCCGGAAGAGATAAAAACAATTCTTGCGGCAAAGGAAAGAAGTGCTGCAGGACCAACGGCACCGGCACAGGGATTAACGATGATTGGAATCGAATATTTATGATAATAAGATAGATGGTATATGGCGAATGTTGTGGAAAATATTTGTAGAGAATTTACTTGACACACGAGGGGTCGTGTACTATAATATCTAAGTCTGACATAGTACAAGAATGTCAATCCAAAGCCCCGGAGCGACATTTCAACTATAGAAACAATAGTGTGGAACGCAAAGCGGACTGCGTCCGGACATTACGCAGAATGTATATGTTCCTTATAATTTCAAGGAGGTAAACCAATGAAAACTTTTATGGCTAGTCCAGCAACCATTGAGAGAAAATGGTATGTAGTAGACGCTGATGGAAAGACATTAGGACGTTTAGCATCAGAAGTTGCTAAAGTATTAAGAGGAAAGAATAAACCAACATTTACACCACATATCGATACAGGTGATTATGTAATCGTTGTAAATGCAGAGAAGATTAAAGTAACAGGTAAGAAATTAGACCAGAAGATTTATTACCATCATTCCGATTATGTAGGCGGTATGAAAGAGACTACATTAAAGGAAATGTTAGCAAAGCATCCAGAAAGAGTTATTGAGTTCGCTGTTAAGGGAATGCTTCCAAAGGGACCTTTAGGAAGAGAAATGTATACTAAATTATTTGTATACGCAGGACCAGACCACAAGCATGAAGCTCAGAAACCAGAAGCTTTAACATTTTAATAGGAGGTAAAAAACATTGGCTAATACAAAGTATTACGGAACAGGAAGAAGAAAATCCTCTGTTGCCAGAGTATATTTAGTACCAGGAACAGGTAAGATTACAGTAAATAAAAGAGATATCGATGAATATTTCGGATTAGAGACTTTAAAAGTTATCGTTCGTCAGCCATTAACAGTTACTGAGACAGCCGACAAGTTCGACGTATTAGTAAACGTAAAAGGTGGTGGATACACAGGACAGGCTGGAGCAATCCGTCATGGTATTGCAAGAGCATTACTTACCGTTGATGCAGATTACAGACCAGTTCTGAAATCTAACGGATTCTTAACAAGAGACCCACGTATGAAAGAAAGAAAGAAATACGGTCTCAAAGCTGCACGTCGTGCACCACAGTTCAGCAAACGTTAGTCGTTTCCGAATTATATTCAAAACATTCAAACAATATTCCCGGAAGCTTTGGGCTTCCGGGATTTTTATCTAAGTACCAGGTCTGGTACACATTTTCCAATATATAGAAATAGTCTTATAAATAGCATTATTTTAACAGAAATTAAGATTATATAATTTCAGATTACCGTTACAATTTAATGATAAGCATTATCATAATCAGAATATGATTACATTTACAAGCTGCTACCGGCGACTATTGCAGCACAAAATGAGAGATTCGAGAAAAGTGCTGTAGAAAAGAAGGCATAGTTACAGCACAGGATGAGAGATTCAGGGAAAGAGCTGTAGAGGAGAAGACATAGTTACAGCACAGGATGAGAGATTCAGGGAAAAAGCTGTAGACGGGAAGATATAGTTACAGCCGAAAATGAGAGATTCGAGAAAAAAGCTGTAGAGGAGAAGGCATAGTTACAGCACAAAATGAACATTTCGGGAAAAAAGCTGTAGAAAATGGTGAAAAGTTACAGCTGAATTTGGGAGAGCCGGAGAAAAAGCTGCAGAAGGGGTGATTTAGTTACAGCTGAAAATGAGAGGGGAGAAAAAACAACTGTAATAGAATGGAAAAGTAGAGTTATTTATTGCAATTAATAAGAAGTGGAGGAAATGCATGAAGGGGTTAAGAAAATTATTGATAGAGGAATACTTGAGATTGGAGAAGATTGCTGGAAAGCTGAGAAAAGAATTGGTAGATATGCCAGAGGGAACGCTCAGGGTATCAAAATCTCATAATTATACTCAGTTTTATCATGTGAAAAAAGAGAATGATATGAAATGCCAAAAATTTCTTCAAAAATCCGAGATGGATTTAGTGAGAAAATTAGCTCAAAAATCATATGATGAAAAAGTATTGAGAATAGCAGAAAAACGGCTGCAACAAATGAAATCGCTGGTTGGGACATATCATGATAATGAAATTGAAGAAGTATATAAGAAGGAGCATCCTGCCCGAAAAGCATTCGTGATTCCGGTGGAACCAACAGAGGAGCAATTGGAAATGGAATGGTATAGGAGAGAATACAAGGGAAAAGAATTTCAGGAGGGAGTGCCGGTTATTATTACGGAAAAAGGGGAACGTGTGAGATCAAAAACAGAAAAAATGCTGGCAGACTTCTTTTATAGAAAAGAAATCTTATATAGATATGAAAAACCATTATATTTAAAAGGATATGGGATTGTTTATCCGGATTTTACATTCTTTTCCAGAAAAAAGCGAAAGGAAATTTATTGGGAACATGAGGGCATGATGGATAACCCTGAATATGCAAGAGCAGCAATAAGAAAGATTGAATCTTATGAAAAGAACGGAATATATCCGGGTGAAAATTTGATACTTACATTTGAAACTCAGCAGAATGTGCTGGATTTTAAAATTATAGAAGAGATGATAGACAGATATTTACAATAGATATATAAACAAGCAGGGCGCTTTTAAAGCTCCCTGCCAGCCAATAGAGCGTGCATGTAGGCAAATAGCCCAGCGCTTAGCCGATAGACCGAGCATTCAGGTAATAGAGAGTGCATTCAGACATTAGATAATTTCTCTGGAAAATACCCGAAATATCTTCCGGTTATTTCAGAAAGAACCGGATAAGCCTGTCATGAAGAGAAGTATATGGCTGGTATCTCATAGGCAGATCAATCCAGGTTTTTTTATCAACGATGCTTTTATAATGGGAAAAGGTATCAAATCCGGTTTTGCCATGATAAGAACCCATGCCACTTTCGCCGAAGCCGCCAAAGCCCATTTCTGTTGTGGCAAGATGGATAATGGTATCGTTGATACAGCCACCACCGAAACCAGTATGGGAAATGACTTCATCTGCAGTCTTTTTGCTTGAAGTAAAGATATAGAGAGCAAGAGGATGAGCCATGGAATTAATTTTGTCGGTAGCTTCGCTCATGCGTGAAAAAGTTAATACAGGCATAACCGGACCGAAGATTTCTTCTGACATAACGGCATCTTCAAAAGTGACATGATCCATGACGGTTGGCTCAATCTGTAATGTTTCTTTGTTGGAATTACCGCCATAAATTACTTTTGAAGAATCAATCAGCCCATTGATGCGATGAAAATGCTTTTCGTTGATGATTTTGCCATAATCGGAATTCTCAAGAGGAGATTCCCCATATTGCCGGATGATTTCTTTTTTTATTTCTAAGAGCAAAGCATCTTTGATCTGCTCATCGCAATATACATAATCCGGTGCCACACAGGTCTGGCCGCAGTTGAGATATTTCCCAAATACGATTCGTCTGGCGGCTAATTTCAGGTTGGCATCTGCTGCAACGATGCAGGGACTTTTTCCACCAAGCTCAAGTGTTACCGGAGTAAGGTGGGAAGCTGCATGCTCTAAGACAGTTTTGCCGACCGCCTGACTTCCGGTAAAGAATATATAGTCAAAGTGCGACTGCAAAAGAGCCGTATTTTCTGCCCGGCCACCGGTTACAACTGCTACATATTTCTCTTCAAAACATTCTTTTATCAGAGATGTGATGATGGCACTTGTGTTAGGCGAGTAGGCGCTTGGCTTTAAAATGACAGTATTTCCTGCGGCAATTGCATCGATTAATGGGTCAATGGTTAACAGGAAAGGATAATTCCAGGGGCTCATAATCAGTACAACACCATATGGAGACGGTTTTTTGTAGCTTCTGGAATGAAATTGTGCAAGGGGCGTATGAACGGTTTTTTCACTGGCAAATTTTCTGGTGTGCTTTATCATATAGGTAAGTTCGCTTAAAGCCAGTCCGGCTTCGCACATATAGCTTTCGTGGGCTGATTTTCCAAGGTCAGCCTTAAGCGCTGCTAAAATTTCATTTTCATGGCTTAAAATAGTATTTTTCAGCTTTTTTAGAGCGGCAATCCGGTAAGCAACTGATAATGTTTCACCGGTTTTAAAATAATTGCGCTGCGTAGAAACAAGTTCTGTTATTTCAGCTTCAGTCATTATTTTTCCTCCTCTGGCATAAGCATATAATAGTATTTTTCGAGCTCTTTTGCATTCATCAGAACTGGAACCGGATAAAGCGGGTTTGCTTCTTTATCGGCATATCTGGAAAGCTCCGGAATATCTTCTTTTTGAATCTCGGAAAAAGTATCACCAATCTGGAAATATTTTTTCATGTCTTTGATGGCAGAGATAAATTTATCAGCAGCTACTTCATAATCATCGGATTCGTCAGCAATACCTGCATAAACAGCAAGTTGGTAGAGCTTTTTGTAAATGGTAGAACCATAATCTTCTAATACCATCGGAAGTATTGTCGCATTGGCAAGTCCGTGTGGAATATTGTATTTGCCGCCAAGGGAGTGGGCTACGGCATGGACATAGCCGACATAGGATTTGGTAAAAGCACATCCGGCAAAGAAAGAGGCTTTCAACATTTCTTTTCTTGCTTCTATATTCTGACCGTCGTCATATGCTTTGTAGATATTGTCAAAAATTAATTTAGTTGCTTTTTTAGCATATTTTCTGGTATGCCTTGTAGTAGAACCGCCAATATAAGCTTCTACGGCGTGGGTTAAGGCATCCATACCGGTGGTGGCGGTAAGAGATGGCGGAAGACTTATGGTTACTTTCGGGTCTAATACAGCATATGCAGGAATTAAAGGAAAATCATTGATGGCATATTTATGTCTTGTCTGGGCATCTGTGATAACAGCAGCGAGAGTGGTTTCGCTTCCGGTTCCCGCAGTTGTCGGAATCGCAACCAATAAAGGCAGTTTTTTATGCACTTTTAAGATACCTTTCATTTTGGATAAAGACTGCTTAGGTTTTGCAATTCTTGCACCGACGGCCTTGGCACAGTCGATACTGGAGCCACCACCAAAACCAATGATAGCATCACAATGTTTTTCAAGATAAAGCACTCTTGCTTCTTCTACATTTGTTGTAGTTGGATTAGCGACCGTCTTATCATAGATAAAATAATGGATGTTATGGTGGTCAAAATGCATAAGCATCCGGTCTAAAAGACCAAATTTGCGGATACCGGCATCTGTAATGATTAATATAGTATCAATGCCCTTTTCTTCAAAAAGCCCGGTCAGTTTGGAAGTGCTGTAAAAAACTTCCGGATGTCTGTAAGGCAAAAAAGGGATTGCAATTTTAAAACATTTCTGAAAAATTCTGCAATATGCAGCTTTACATTTATTCATGATCATCATTCCTTTCTAATTCATTACAATATTGTTCTAAGTTTGCGGAAATTGTTTTTAATGCAGAATAAAAAACAGCCCGGGTTTCATCGGAAAGATCTGAGCCGCCAAAAGATACCGCATTGTTGATTGCGGCATTTACTTTTTGGGCATAAGCAATCCCTTTGGGTGTAAGGATGACTTTGGCACGGTATTTCCGCTTGTCGGACGTATCTTCTGCGTTGACATATTCTACCAACCCCTGTTCTAGGAGGTCGGCAAGCGCCCTGGAAATACCAGCCTTGTTTTCTTTGGCGAGAACACAGATTTCAGCGGCAGTAAGACCTTCCGGAGAATTGTTTAGAAAATTCATGCATGTAACATGAGTGCCCTTAAGACCAATTTTGTTCATCTCATATTTCTTTATTTTTACAATGTTTTTGTAAAGCGATGCAATATTGGTGGTAAAGGTTTCAAATCGTTCAATCATAGCTGCCTCCATAAAGCTACGGAAAAGTGTATTATTTTCCGTTATTTACATAAAAAAATGTTGCATACTCAACATATAAAAGCATAACAGTTAAAAGTTGAATAGTCAACATCTTTGCACGTATATAGAATAAAAAAGTATTGGAAGCGAACTAATTCAATATAGAAAGAATAAATCTCCGGTTTCAGTTGGAGTTTACAGAAACCACACATCCGGATTGGTGGAAGAGATGCAGACAGCTCCGGCATATGTGGGATACAACCTTAGGCATCAGTGCCGGCAGGATTTCGATGTAATCCGGTTTAACAGAGCGAAGCTGCTTTTCGATGCTGCTGTAAGCCATGGAATCGATGACAAAGAAACGCAGAGTCGTGGAAAGTTCTAATTCCCTGGCTCGTTTAATAAGGGCTGGTTTGGTAGTGATAATACCGTCAGCCCGGGTAAATTTCTGAATGAAATCCACGGCAATCTCTTTCCCGGAAAGACCGTTAATTAAATCAATGTGTACCATAGCGGTTTTTCCGGCAGATTTCACTTTGTCTACAATATCTGAAATATTGCAGATATCTCCAAACAGAATAAAAAAACCTGGCTGTCACAGGTCAGACATTTTTCTAATCCTGTCATATCTTTAATCGCCGCAATAATCGGTGAATTATCCATAGTGTCTCTACAGTTGGAAAGCATAATATAACCGCCTTTCTGAATCTTTGTAACTATTATACCTGTATTTGAAAAAATGATAAAGAGAAATGAAAAGAAATATGTTATAATTTAAAGACAAATACATCGCAAAGAGAAAGAGGAAACAAATGGATTTTAATGCAGTTTATCATCAGGCGAGTGACAATTATTGTTATCCGTTGAATGAAGATGAGTTAATTATTAATATTAAGACGGGATATGATGTGCAATCGGTATCCATCATATCAGGAGACCCATTTGCTGCTGGTATCTTAGGTGGCGGAGAGCATTGGGATGGAACGGAAGAGGCAATCATTTATAAGAAGCGTCTGAAAAATCAGATTTGGTGGACAACAACCGTCCGACCGGAGTATAAACGTCTGAAATATTATTTTAAGTTACAGACAGAAAATGAAAGCTGGTTCTATTTTGAGGATGGATTTGTCAGTGATGAGCAGATGCATCTGGAAGGCAGAAGCCGCCAGTGTTTTGTATTTCCGTGGATGAATCCGTGCGATGTGCCGCGTACACCTGCATGGGTAAACGATACTGTGTGGTATCAGATTTTCCCGGACCGTTTCTGTAACGGCGACCATTCCATTGACCCGGAGGATGTAGTGCCGTGGCGTGAGCATGGCAGAGTGAAAAATGAGGAATGCTTTGGCGGAGATCTGGCTGGAATCACAAGTAAGCTGGATTACCTGCAGAATCTTGGAATCAATGGATTATACCTGACACCAATCAATGAGTCACCATCCAACCATAAGTATGATACGACGGATTATACAAAGATTGACCCACGGTTCGGAGATGAAGAGACATTGATTCATCTGGTGGAAGAAGCACATAAACGTGGCATCCGTGTAATGTTAGATGGCGTGTTTAATCATTGCGGATATTATTTTGCACCGTGGCAGGATGTTCTGGAAAAGGGTCCGGAGTCAGAATATTATGACTGGTTTATGATTAATGAATGGCCGTTTGACCGGAAAGGAAAGGCAGCAAAGAAAAAACAGATTTATACCTTTGCTTTTTATGATGGAATGCCGAAAATCAATACCAATAATCCGGAGGTCAGAAAATATTTTGTCGATATCTGTGCAAACTGGGTGGAGCATTATGGTATTGACGGAATCCGTCTGGATGTGGCAAATGAGGTATCTCATCGATTCTGTAAGGAGCTGCATGCCAGAGTGAAGGAAATTAACCCGGACATTTATATCCTCGGAGAAATCTGGCACAATGCACTTCCGTGGCTTCGCGGGGATGAATTTGATGCCGTTATGAATTATCCACTGGGACAAAGTATTAAGGATTTCTGGATTGATAAGAGTCTGACCAATGAGGATTTTGAGTATACGATTAACCGCTGCTATACAAGCTATATGCAGCAGACCAATGATGTGCTTTTCAATCTTCTGGATTCTCATGATACAAAGCGGCTCCGCTCGGATGTGAAAAATCTGGATGAGTATTTTGCGCAGATTGCAGTATTATTTGCAATGCCGGGCAGTCCTTGCATTTATTACGGAACGGAAATTGCAATGGAGGGAAGCTATGATCCGGATTGCAGACGTTGTATGCCTTGGAAGGACATTGAGGCTGGAAAATATGCTGAACGCAGTAAAATTATTGCAACACTGATTCACCTGCGCAGGCAGGAACCACTTTTAAAAAGCCGCAATTTCCATTTCCCAAATGATTATGCCAAGTACAAGCGTGTTATCCAGTTCCGGAAAGTGGATTTTCCGGATTGTTATGTGGAGGTAATCATCAACTGCTGTGAAGAAGATGTTGAAGTGGAACAGCAGGGAGAAATCCTGCTTGCCCGCCACTACATTGATTCCACACTTTTGTCAAATGGCGTGTTGATAAGAAGAATAAGAAAGTAGGTGTAGTAAAATGAATGAAGATGAAAAGGGATTTGAAATGATTGGACAGAAATTAATACAACCAGAAATAGGGAGTTAAATTATAACTCCAAGGTAAATGAAAAATAGAACAATGAATGCAATAACAATCCCAATAACAATCCATGTCCAGTGAAAATGCATGTTTTGTGGTTCTCTATCAGCTTCATTGGCATAGAGTGGGTTATATGGCATCGTTCTATGTTGCATAGACTGATTTGGTGTGGAGACACTATTAGCAGAAGTATTAGTATTTCTGTTAGGAGAAAGCAACTGATGTTTTAGGGCAAGAGGGTCACTCTGGTTTAATAATCGCTGATAAAAGGACTGAATCCACAGAGTATCATCTGAGGTAGCGAGCGAACCAGGAGATGTATTGATATCATGGCTGAGCTGATTTCTGAGATAGAGCAGATATTTCAGCTTTTTTAAATCAGAATTCCAGTTGGGAATCATTCTTGCAACTGAAAAGGGAGTATGCTCCATATCTTCAATATAATATTTAATACCACTTTTATAGTTTTTCTCCCGCTCTTTCTGATACAGATCATCACAAAAGCTGGCTGACTTTTTGTATGCTTCATAAAATTCATTATCGGTTGGTGTCATTTTTTACTCCCCCTATTATTTCTTTGCAATGCGGTCGGCCTCTGTAATTGGACGGAGAACACGGCATGGATTGCCGGCGGCAACGACATTGGAAGGAATGTCCTTTGTGACGACGCTTCCGGCACCGATAATGGTATTTCCACCAATGGTGATACCTGGAAGAATGGTGACATCACCGCCCATCCAGACGTTATCGCCAATAGTAATCGGAAGCGCCTTTTCCAGCCCAAGATTGCGTTCTTCGGCGATGGTAGCATGAACGGCTGTATACATGCCGCAGTTTGGACCGATAAAACAGTGGCTGCCAAGAGTGATTGGAGCACAGTCCATCAGATAGGCATTGTGATTGATAAAGCAATCAGAGCCAATGTTACAGTTATAACCATAATCGGTATAAAATGGGGAGAGAATGGTAACACGTTCCCCCATTTTTGGAAGCAGTTTTTTAAGAATATCTTCCCGCAGCTCCTTTTCCTTTGGTGCAGTATGGTTGAAAGTGAAATATAAATCTTCGGCTTTCTCACGTTCTTCTGATAATTCCTGGTCATAATTGGCATCATACCAAAGTCCCAGCTTCATTTTTTCTGATTCTGTCATAGGAAACCTCCTGATTCGTTACAAATAGAAATTGTATAAAATAAATTGAAAATCATATTACAAAAACCACACATCCGGATTCGTAGATGAGATGCAGACTGCTCCGGCATTCAGTATGGAAACTACATCTTCTTTATCGGAAATGAGTCCGCCGGTAATAACCGGAACTTTTGAAAGCCGGCATATGCGGGATACAACCTTAGGCATCAGTGCCGGCAGGATTTCAATATAATCCGGTTTTACAGAACGAAGCTGCTTTTCAATGCTGTCATAAGCCATGGAATCAATGACGAAGAATCGCAGAATCGTGGAAAGCTCTAATTCCCTGGCTCGTTTGATAAGGACTGGTTTTGTAGTGATAATTCCATCGGCGTGGGTGTATTTGCGGATGAAATCCACAGCAATCTCTTTTCCGGACAGGCCATTGATTAAATCGATATGTACCATAGCCGTTTTCCCTGCAGCTTTGACCTTATCTACAATATCTGCAATATTGCAGATGTCTCCAAACAGGATAAAAATAACCTGACTATCGCAGGTGAGACATTTTTTCAATCCTGCCATATCCTTGATGGCTGCAATAATCGGAGAATTATCTATAGCATCTTTACAATTTGAAAGCATAGTAAAACCGCCTTTCTACGCATCGTATTTTCGTATTTATAAATATTATACCGTCATTTCCGGAAATGATAAAGGAAAACTATAAAATCATAAAGAAAAACAAACAGATACGCCAGCATCTGACCCCTCAATCAGATACTGGCGCACCAAAACAGTTATTCCCCTGGAATAAATATTTATCAGAATGATGTGAATCATTTGATAACAATGAGATTATAATTTTGCAGGAACATTTTTTGTGGCAACAATATCCACGCCGGTGCCTGCAACGTCCTGAACCAGAATATCTCCGATAGAGACCGGTGCAGGAACAGTGATGCCATAGAGAGCATTGATAATTGCAAAAATCTTTTCTTTTGGGATATCCTCTTTGGTTTTGCAGGACACCATCGGAATCGTGCCACCGGATACCCGGACGGTAGAAGTTACGATTCTGGTTGGATGGGTAACTTCCTTACGGGCATAAGCATCGCCGCGTTTGCAGGTGTTGCCGGTAACATCAAGAATTTCTGCATTTTCCATGGTTACGGTAATAGAGCAGCCTAAAGGGCAGCCGATACAGGTTAATTCACGTTTTTCCATCCTCTTACGCCTCCTCTATACAAATGGTAATCTGCTCTAAATCAGGGCAGTTGGTAAGCTGTTCTTTGGTAAGGACAACGGATTCCATCTCGCCCGGAGCCATAACCGGACGTTTCCGGAAGCTGATACGTTCTTTGCCGAAGTAAGTGGCAATTCCGCAGTTTTTATAAATTTGTCCCACGCGGAACCGGACAGTAACTTTGTCTGCCATAGCCTCCGGTCGGATGTATTTTGGAACGGTATAGCGGACGCCACCGGTTGGAATAATTTCGACAGATGGCTGGCTGCTGGTATTACATGCATCAGCAGTGTTGCCGGATAAAATATAATGTGCAGCATTCGCTCCGGCGATACCGGCTTCTTCAGAAACATAATCCACCAGGTCATGGACATGCAGGACATTTCCACAGGCAAAAACACCGGAAATACTGGTTTCTAAGCTGTCATTTACAACAGGACCGGAGGTGACCGGATTTAAAGTGACACCGGCACTGCGGCTTAATTCATTTTCTGGAATCAGACCACAGGATAAGAGGAGCGTATCGCAGGAATAATATTCTTCTGTACCGGCAATTGGCCTTCCATCGGAGCCGACTTCTGCAATGGTAACACCGGTGACACGTTCTTTTCCTTCAATATCAATAACGGTATGGCTTAATTTCAACGGAATATCAAAGTCATTCAGACATTGAACAATATTACGCTTGAGACCACCGGAATAAGGCATCAGTTCTGCTACAACTTTTACTTTGGCACCCTCTAAGGTCATGCGGCGTGCCATAATCAGACCGATATCACCGGAGCCTAAGATAACGACTTCTCTGCCCGGCATATAGCCTTCCATATTGACAAGACGCTGTGCCGTTCCGGCGGAGTAGATACCTGCCGGACGATAGCCCGGAATATTAAGGGCACCACGGCTCCGTTCCCTGCAGCCCATGGCAAGGATAATTGCTTTTGCCTGAATCTCGAACATGCCATCTTTCCGGTTCATGGCAGTTATTTTTTTCTTATGGGAGATATCCATTACCATAGTGTTTAATTTGTAAGAGATGCCAAGAGAGAGTACTTTTTCAATAAAGCGGGAAGCATATTCCGGCCCGGTCAGCTCTTCCTTAAAGGTATGAAGGCCAAAACCGTTGTGGATGCACTGGTTTAAGATGCCGCCCAGCTCTTTGTCACGTTCAAGAATGAGAATATCATTTATTCCATTTTCTTTTGCGGATACAGCGGCTGCAAGTCCTGCAGGACCGCCGCCAACGATTACTAAATCATATGATTTCATGGCATTTCCTCCTGAATCTCTTTGTTATATCCATAGACAAACTGTGAAGAGCCACCACATTTGCTGATGTCCGTCATTTCCATAGGAACTTCTCTGGCAAGAATTTCCATGGTACGCGGGGAACAAAAACCTGCCTGACAGCGTCCCATGCCTGCTCTGGTACGACGCTTGATGGCATCTAAAGAGCGGGCACCCAGCGGGCGGTGAATAGCATCGAGAATTTCTCCTTCTGAAATCATTTCACAGCGGCAGATAATGTTTCCATAGGCAGGCTGCTTTTTGATCAGTTCATTTCTTTCTTCTAAAGAAAGCTTTTCTGGTCTTAAAATTCCTTTGCGGGTGGCAATGAAATTTTCTTTTTCGGTTAAATGCATCTTATCCTGCACCAGCCTGGCCATCATGACGCCAATGGCTGGTGCAGAGGAAAGCCCTGGAGATTCGATACCAGCGGCATCAAAGAAGCCGGGAGCATCAGCTGCTTCGCCAATGATAAAGTCGCCATTATCTTCATGGGCACGAAGTCCAGCAAAAGAAGTAATGACCTGACGCATCGGAAGATTCTTAACGCTGTGGGAGGCTTTTTCGGAAAGAGAAGCAAGTCCTTCTCTGGTGGTATTGATGCCTTCTTTGTTATCGGTATCCTCTGCGGTCGGACCAACGAGAAGATTGCCGTGAACCGTAGGAGTAACCAGCACACCTTTTCCCATTTTACCCGGTAGCTGGAAAATCGTATGGGATACATGAGCTCCGGCAGATTTATCAAGAAGCTGGTATTCGCCTTTCCGGGCGGTAATGTGAAGCTTTTTGCTGCTTACCATATTGTGAAAAACATCTGCATATACACCGGCAGCGTTGATAACAGTTTTTGCGGTGATATCCTGCTTATCAGTGGAAATCAGGTATCCATCTTCTAGGCTGGTGATAGAAGTTACAGCAGTATTTAAAAAGAATTCAACGCCATTTGCAACGGCATTTTCCGCGAAGGCAATTGTCATATGAAACGGACAGACGATACCACCTGTGGGCGCGTAGAGAGCACTTGTGACATGATCGTCTAAATTTGGTTCCATGGTGTGTAAGGTTTTGCGGTCAAGAATGCGTAGGTCTTTGACCCCGTTTTCTTTCCCCTGTTCCAAAAGACGTTCCAATTCGCTGGCATCCTGTTCATCGGTGCAGACCACCAGAGAACCGTTTCGTACAAAAGGAATGTCCAGATCCTTAGAGAGAGTATCCATCATGGCATTTCCTTCTACATTAAGCTTTGCTTTCAGTGTGCCCGGTTTTGCGTCAAATCCGGCGTGGATAATGGCACTGTTGGCTTTGGAGGTTCCACAGCAGACATCCTCTTCCCGTTCAATGACACAGATGCCTGCCTGATAGCGGGATAACTCTCTGGCAATGGCACAGCCGGTGACTCCGGCACCAATAACTGCAATATCGTACATAAATGACTCCTTTCTGCTGGCAACAAAAAAAGCAAGATAAATAAAAGCGATGCTCTCGCTCTTCTTTACCTTGCTCTCGTCTCTTGGTAATTCAATCTTTATTTATGCATATTATAACATGAATTGGAATGGGTGACAATTCCTTTTTTACAGTAAAATGAAAAACATAATTTGGGCGAGTGACGAGAAAATGTCAGAAAATTTGAAAAACAGGTATCACAAAGTTTTGCCCTATGCTATACTAGAACTATGGGAAAAACAGAGCATCAGAAACTGAAAATATTATATATATTAGAACTGCTGTATGAACAGACGGATGAGAAGCATGCTGTCAGGATGAGGGATATTATAGCATATCTGAATCAGAAAGGTATTTCGGCAGAACGTAAAAGTATTTATCGGGATTTGGAGATGCTGCAGGACTTTGGCGTGGATATTTTAAGGGAACAGGAGTACCGAGGCGGATATTATATCGGAAGCCGTGATTTTGAACTGGCAGAATTGAAACTTTTGGTGGATGCGGTGCAGTCATCGAAGTTCATTACACAGAAGAAATCAAGAGAGCTGATACATAAGTTGGAGAAGCTGGTCAGCGTCTATGAGGCAAAACAGCTTCAGCGTCAGGTAGTGGTAACCAACCGGAATAAGACCATTAATGAGAATATTTATTATAACATTGATATGATTTACAACGGAATTTCCGGAGATGTAAAAATCCGTTTCCAGTATTTTTCGTGGAATATCGAAAAAGAAATGGAGCTTCGACGGGACGGAGCATTTTACGAGGTGAGTCCGCTGGTGCTTTCCTGGGATGATGAGAATTATTATCTTATAGCATATGATGAGGAAGATAAGATTATCAAGCATTTCCGCGTGGATAAGATGCTTAAGATTTCACTGACCAGAAAGAAGCGGGAAGGTCTTAAGCAGTTTGAAACCTTTGATATTGCATCTTATTCAAAGAAAACTTTTGGTATGTTTGCCGGTGAGGAAGAAACGGTGACACTGCTTTGTGAAAATGATATGATTGGCGTGGTAATTGACCGGTTTGGGCAGGAAGTAAATGTCAGAAAAGCAGATGATATGCATTTTAGAGCAAGACTTCATGTGGCAGTCAGCGGACAGTTTTACGGCTGGCTTTGTGGCCTTGGAGAAAAGGTTGAGATTATCGAGCCGGCAGAGATGAGAGAAAAATATGTGACATATCTTCAGAAGATACAGAATAAATACAGTTAGCAGGTGATGGGAAGAATGGAGACAGAAGTTAAGTATTGTAAGATGTGCAGAAAGGCATTGCCGCCTTTGTCAGACAGGGAATACTGTTATGCCTGTGAGGAACTGCTTCTTTTTGATAAAGTGAGGGAATTTGTACGAAACAATGATGTAAATGAATATCAGGTGGCAGAGTATTTTGATATTCCGGTACGGATGGTAAAGCAGTGGATTAAAGAGGGAAGAATTGAATATAAAGAAAAGGATAAAGCAGGTATTATGTCGAATTATTGTTCCCGGTGCGGACAGCCGGTTTCCTTTGGAACACTTTGTCCACAGTGCCTGCGTCTTTTAAATGGAGAAAAGGCCAGAATGATTGGTTTTTCAAAACCGGAAGAAGGGGAAGAGGGCGAGATGCGTTTCTTAGACGGAGAAAGAAAGTAAGCAGTACTGCTTTGATTTTGGGTTATATTTGTAAAACAGAAACAGCCTGTGATTTTCATGATGTATCATGAAAATCACAGGCTGTTTTTAAAATAAAGTCTATTTCTGCTTTCTGATTTCAGTTGCAGCTTTAATAAAGCCTTTGAATAAAGGATGTGGACGGTTTGGTCTGGATTTTAATTCCGGATGTGCCTGAGTTGCTACGAACCAAGGATGTCCAGGAATTTCAACCATCTCTACAATACGTCCGTCTGGAGAAAGACCACACAGCTTCATGCCGTTTTCGGTAAGGATATTACGGTAATCATTGTTTACTTCATATCTGTGACGATGTCGTTCATGAATGGTTTCTTCTCCATAAACCTGATAAGCCAGAGAAGCAGTATCCAGAACACATGGATAAGAACCAAGACGTAAGGTTCCGCCGATATCTTCAATACCATCCTGATCCGGCATCAGTGCAATAACAGGATGTGTGGTATTCGGGTCTAATTCAATACTGTGGGCATCATTGAGCTTGCAGACATGTCTTGCATATTCAATGATAGCAACCTGCATACCAAGACAAAGTCCTAAGTATGGAATTTTATGTTCTCTTGCATATTTTGCAGCAGTAATCATTCCTTCTACACCACGGTCACCGAAACCACCCGGTACAATAATTCCGTCAGAATTACCAAGAATTTCTTCTGCATTTTCATCATTTAATAATTCGGAATCTACCCAGTTTAAATTAACGGTTGCACGCTCGGCAATTCCACCATGTTTTAATGCTTCTACAACAGAGATATAAGCATCATGAAGCTGTGTATATTTTCCAACTAAGGAGATATTTACTTCCTGAATCGGATTGCGTAATGCTTCAACCATATCGGTCCAGTCTTTTAAATCCGGCTCCGGACATGGAAGATGAAGAGAATCACAGGCAACCTTTGCCAGATTTTCTTTTTCCATGGCAAGTGGTGCTTCGTAGAGATATTCTACGTCCAGATTCTGTAGCACATGGTCATTTGGCACATTACAGAATAAAGCAATTTTATCTTTTAAGCCCTGGTCTAAAGGATGCTCGGAACGGCATACGATAATATCCGGCTGGATACCCATTCCCTGTAATTCCTTTACACTGGACTGTGTCGGTTTGGTCTTTAATTCACCGGATGCCTTGATATAAGGAATCAGTGTTACATGAATCAGAATTGCATTTTCATGTCCGACTTCATGCTGGAACTGTCTGATAGACTCTAAGAAAGGCTGGCTTTCAATATCTCCGACAGTACCACCTACTTCAATGATGGCAATATGGGTATCATTGGAAGTAAAGTTACGGTAGAATCGGCTCTTGATTTCATTGGTAATATGTGGAATTACCTGAACAGTACCTCCACCAAAGTCTCCACGGCGTTCTTTCTGAAGTACAGACCAGTAAACCTTTCCGGTAGTAACGTTAGAATTCTTGGTAAGACTTTCATCAATGAAACGTTCATAATGGCCTAAATCCAGGTCGGTTTCTGCTCCATCATCGGTAACGAAAACTTCACCGTGCTGGATTGGGTTCATGGTACCCGGGTCAATATTGATATACGGGTCAAATTTCTGCATAGTAACCTTGTAGCCTCTGGCTTTTAACAGACGGCCAAGTGATGCAGCAGTAATGCCTTTTCCGAGACCGGAAACAACTCCACCGGTGACAAAGACGTATTTTACAGGCATGGTAGTTCCTCCTTAAATGTGTGTATATGGTTAAAACTTAGATAGACCGACAGTGAATGCGCCGTCGGTCTCATTTTTTCTCAAACTTAGTCTATTATACAACGACAGTAAAAATAAATCCACAAAAATTTATAAAATATTTAGAAAAGAAAGGAAAACTTAACAGAGTTATTATTGATTTATCCGGGCAGATTACATATAATAAGAACTATATTTTGGGAGAGTTTCGAGAATCATATACGGAGGATACAATGGATAACCTGTTTAATAATGGAAATAATAATCAGAATGGTGGAAATAATAACCAGAATAATGGGAATAATAATCAGAACGGCGATAAAAAGGGCGGTAATGGCCAGATGATACTGGCATTTGTTATCATTACTCTTGTGACGCTGTTCTTTATGAGTCTTTTAAACCGTTGCAGTGCAGATATGACTTCCCAGCGGATTACCTATACGGAATTTGTCCAGATGGTAAAGGATGACAAGGTAGAAAAGGTCGAAGTAGGTGCAAACCAGTATAATATCACACCAAAGTCAGATGATAAGACGTTAGTAAAGATGACCTATTATACCGGATTTATTAAAGATGAAAATTTATTAGACCTCTTAAATAAACACAATGTAGAAATTGATGGATATATTCCGAATAATACATCGACATGGGTATTTAATATTTTAAGTATTGTATTGCCTTTGATTATTATCTGGATTATTTTTGGCGCAGTCATGAAGAAGGCCGGCGGCGGAATGATGGGAGTCGGCAAGAGCAATGCCAAAGTATATGTAGAAAAGACAACCGGTGTAACCTTTAAGGATGTTGCCGGACAGGATGAAGCAAAAGAATCTTTACAGGAAGTGGTAGATTTCCTGCATAATCCGAAAAAATACCGTGAAATCGGAGCAAAACTTCCGAAGGGAGCATTGCTTGTAGGACCTCCTGGAACCGGTAAAACGCTGCTTGCCAAGGCAGTTGCCGGAGAAGCAAATGTTCCGTTCTTCTCACTGGCCGGTTCTGACTTTGTAGAGATGTTTGTAGGTGTCGGTGCATCCCGGGTAAGAGATTTGTTTAAGGATGCCCAGAAACAGGCACCATGTATCATATTTATTGATGAGATTGATGCCATCGGCAAGAGCCGTGACAGCAGATTCGGCGGTGGAAATGATGAGCGTGAGCAGACCTTAAACCAGCTGCTGGCAGAGATGGATGGATTTGATACTTCAAAGGGGCTTTTAGTTCTGGCAGCAACAAACCGTCCGGAAGTACTGGATAAAGCGTTACTTCGCCCGGGCCGGTTTGACCGTAGAATTATTGTAGATAAACCGGATTTGAAGGGTCGTCTTGAGACGCTGAAGGTACACTCCAAAGATGTGCATATGGATGAATCCGTAGATTTGGAAGCAATTGCTCTGGCAAGTGCAGGACTGGTTGGATCCGATCTTGCAAATATGATTAATGAAGCTGCTATTAATGCAGTAAAACATAACCGTAAATTTGTAAATCAGAGTGATTTGTTTGAAGCCTTTGAAATCGTGGCAGTTGGTGGAAAAGAGAAGAAAGACCGTGCCATGAGTAATCATGAGAAGAAGATTGTTTCTTATCATGAAGTAGGTCATGCAATGGTTACTGCATTACAGAAGAATACAGAACCGGTACAGAAAATTACTATCGTACCAAGAACCATGGGGGCATTGGGATACACCTTGCAGACACCGGAAGAAGAGAAATTTCTTGAGACCAAGGATGAATTAATTGCCAAGATAACGACTTATATGGCAGGTCGTGCAGCAGAGGAACTGGTATTCCATTCTGCAACCAGTGGAGCAGCAAATGATATTGAAAATGCGACCAAGATTGCAAGGGCAATGATTACACAGTTTGGTATGTCAGATAAATTTGGCATGATGAGTTTGGCTTCTGTAGATAATGCATATCTGGATGGTGCAGCACATTTGAATTGCGGCGATGAGACAGCGGCACAGATTGATGAAGAAGTCCGTACCATGATTCATAACTGCTATCAGGAGGCATATCAGCTCTTAGAAGAGAATCGCGAGGTATTAGACCATATTGCGGATTATTTATATGAACATGAAACCATTACGGGTAAAGAATTTATGAAGATATTCCGTGAGTTAAAAGGGCTGCCGGATCCGGATGAGGAAAAGAAGGAAGAAGAGGACCAAAAAGAAGAGAACGGGAATGACGTTTAATATTAAAGAAGAATTAAAGAAGCTTCCGGATCAGCCGGGGGTCTATATCATGCATGATGCCAGTGATGCCATTATCTATGTAGGTAAGGCAGTAAGCCTTCGAAACCGGGTACGTCAGTATTTTCAGGCGTGTCATGACGAAGGAATCAAGAAAGACCAGATGGTAAAGAAGATTACCCGGTTTGAATATATTATCACTGATTCGGAATTAGAAGCACTGGTATTAGAATGCAATTTAATAAAAGAGTACAGGCCGAAGTATAATACCATGCTCCGGGATGATAAGACTTATCCCTATATAAAGGTGACTCTGGGGGAAGAATTCCCCAGGGTTCTCTTTTGCCGTCAGCTGAAAAAAGACAAATCCAGATATTTTGGTCCATATACCAGTGCCGGTGCGGTGAAAGATACGATAGATTTGTTGAAAAAAATTTATCATTTAAGAACCTGCAACCGGGTATTGCCAAGAGATATTGGAAAAGAACGTCCGTGCCTTAATTACCATATTCATCAGTGTCAGGCACCCTGTCAGGGTTATATTTCCAAAGAGGAGTACCGGGAGAAAATCAATCAGGCAGTAGATTTCTTAAATGGCAATTATCAGCCGGTTTTAAAAGAATTAGAAGAGCGGATGATGCAGGCATCGGAAAATATGGATTTTGAGCGGGCAATTGAGTACCGGGAACTTTTAAACAGTGTAAAACAGGTGGCACAGAAGCAGAAAATCACCAGTTCCGACGGAGAGGATAAAGATATAATAGCTCTTGCAGCCGATGACCGGGATGCGGTAGTTCAGGTATTCTTTATCCGGAGTGGCAGGCTTATAGGAAGAGAACACTTTTATGTAACTATTGCCAATGAAGACAGTAAGGAACAGATACTGGCAACATTTTTAAAGCAGTTCTATTCCGGAACACCATATATCCCAAAGGAAATCATGCTGCAATATGCAGTGGAGGATGCAGCAGTTATTGAAGACTGGCTGACTAAGAAGCGTGGTCAGAAGGTAGTACTCCGGGTACCACAGAAAGGAATGAAGGAAAAACTGGTAGAGCTGGCAGAGAAAAATGCCGCACTGGTATTGTCCCAGGACAGGGAAAAACTAAAGCGTGAAGAAGGCAGGACAATCGGTGCAATGAAAGAAATTGCATCCTGGCTGGATTTAGAAAAGTTAGAACGCGTGGAAGCCTATGATATTTCCAATATCAATGGATTTGAAACGGTAGGTTCCATGGTGGTTTATGAAAAGGGAAAACCACAGCGTAGTGATTACCGGAAATTTAAGTTAAGAACTATCACGGGACCGGATGATTATGCATCCATGCACGAGGTTCTGACCCGCAGATTTACCCATGGACAGGAAGAAAGGAAAATTTTACAAAAAAAAGGGCTGGATGACCAATATGGGGGATTTACAAAGTTCCCGGATTTGATTATGATGGATGGTGGAAGAGGTCAGGTAAATATTGCTCTTCAGGTGCTGGATGAACTGCATCTTTCCATACCGGTCTGTGGAATGGTAAAAGATGATCATCACAGGACGAGAGGATTATATTATCAGAATATAGAGATACCGATAGACACTTCCGGTGAAGGATTTCATTTGATTACAAGAATACAGGATGAAGCACATCGGTTTGCTATAGAATATCATCGTTCTTTACGAAGTAAGGAACAGGTGCATTCTGTGCTGGATGATATCCCGGGAATCGGGCCGGCACGAAGAAAGGCGCTGATGAGAAGGTTCCAGTCCTTAGACGCAATTCGCAGTGCATCCATAGAAGAATTGTCTGGGACAGAAGCGATGAACGAAAAAGCAGCGGAAGAAGTATTCCGCTTTTTCCACAGGGGAGAGGAAAAATAAAAAGAAAAAGGAGAATCACTATGACCAAAGAAGAAAAATTCAAAAACAAAAGTATCAAGAAAAAAGTTAATGATGCATTTAACATGATATTCAGGCTGTATTTTGCAACAGTAGCACTAGCCAGTCTGGGATTGATTCTGCTGGCAGTGGTGCCGGATGCGTTCCGTATTCCGGTTCTGGTTATCTGCATTGTGATTATGCTGACAATTGTAGTAGTAAGTGTTACTTTAACCGGCCGGGAATCCAAGTGGTTAATTTATTATATTGTAAAACCAATCCGGGAATTAGAAGATGTAGCAGAGCATCTTTCCCATGGAGAATTGCATGAGAAAGTAACTTATCAGTCTGAAGATGAAATCGGAGAACTGGCAAACCGGTTCCGTAATATGGAAGATACTTTACAGAAAATTGTTGGCGATTTACAGAATATTTTAAAAGAATTTGCACAGGGTAATTATACCGTACGTTCTTCATGCAAAGAAGCATATGTGGGAGAATTTGAAACGGTGATGGAAGAACTGGTAAGCACCATCCAGAACGTAAGCAGTACATTATGCCTGATTAAGGAATCTTCTAATCAGGTAGCCGCCGGTTCTGAACAGCTTGCAATCAGCTCCCAGGATCTGGCAAAGGGTGCAACAGACCAGTCTATTGCAGTAGATAATCTGGTGGAGAATGTTTCAAAGGTTACAGAACAGGTTGTTGCAAACAGCAAGTCAACAGATATTGTACATGACCGTGCAAAGAGCGTAGGAATGGAAGCAAATGTCAGCCAGAACAAGATGCGGGAACTTATGGAGGCAATGGAACGTATCTCGACAACATCCAAAGAGCTGGAAAGAGTTATTACTGAAATTGATGGTATTGCAAGCCAGACCAACCTTCTTTCCCTGAATGCATCCATTGAGGCTGCAAGAGCCGGAGAAGCAGGAAAGGGATTTGCAGTTGTTGCGGAGCAGATTCGTATGCTGGCTGAAAGCAGTGCAGAATCTGCAGAGACATCCAAGCATTTACTGGAGACAAACCAGGTAGAAGTAGAACATGGAAACGAAGTAACACAGCAGACATCGGAATCATTAAATAAGGTTATTACAGAACTGGATGCTATTATTACAGAAGTTGCTAATATCAGAATTGCATCTGACCGCCAGGCAGTGTCAGTAAAAGAAATTGAAGATGGTGTAAAACAGATTGATGATGTTATTCAGACCAATTCTGCAGCATCCCAGGAGGCATCAGCAACCAGTGAAGAATTGTCTGCAGAGGCAACTTCTTTAGATGAACTGGTAGAGCGTTTCAAATTATTAGAACAGTAAAGAATTATAAAAATACAGGGGCGAAGATAAGGAAGGAGTCATGCCGTGGAAGGTGTAGGAATTGAGAAAATCGTAAAAAAACTGCAGTTAAAGAAATATATTGAGGATATGGAATTAAAGGGACACCGCATCAGACTTGCGGATGTAAACCGTCCGGCATTACAGCTGAGCGGATATTTTGAACATTTCGAGCAGTCCCGTGTACAGATTATCGGTATGGTAGAATATACATACCTGCAGCATTTGAATGATTCAGAAAAGGATAGCATTTACAGCCGGTTCTTAAAATATGATATACCATGTGTTATTTTCTGCAGGAATTTACAGCCGGATGACCTGTTCTTACAGAGGGCAAAGGAAAATAATGTTCCGGTATTCGGAACAGACAGAAGCACATCAGAATTCATGGCGGAGCTGATTTATCTTTTAAGTGAAGAGCTTGCTCCGTGTATTACCATCCATGGTGTGCTGGTAGACGTTTACGGTGAGGGACTTCTGATTACCGGTGAAAGCGGAATTGGTAAGAGTGAAGCAGCACTGGAACTGATTAAGCGAGGACATCGTCTGGTAACAGATGATGTGGTAGAAATCCGTAAAATCAATGAGCATACCTTAACCGGCACATCACCGGATATCACCAGATACTTCATTGAGTTAAGAGGTATCGGAATCATTGATGTAAAGACTTTGTTCGGTGTTGAGTGTGTAAAAGAGAAACAGAATATCGATCTCGTAATTAAACTGGAAGACTGGAAGAAAGATAATGAGTATGACCGCCTTGGCCTTGAGGAAGAATATACAGAGTTACTTGGAAATAAAGTAGTATGTCATTCCCTTCCAATCCGTCCAGGCCGAAATCTGGCAGTTATTTGCGAGGCTGCAGCCGTTAACCACAGACAGAAGAAGATGGGTTACAATGCAGCTCAGGAATTGTATCGTCGTGTACAGGCAAATCTGAACAAGAAGGACGACGAGGAAGAAGAGTAAAAGGAGATTCATTCATATGGAACGAGAAGTAGCATGGAATCATTACAGTGAAGAAGAGAAGAAGAAAGTTTTTGAATTTGCAGAAGAGTATCGTAAATTTATATCAGCATGTAAGACAGAAAGAGAATGTGTACGCACTTTTGTAGAGCGGGCAGAGGCAGCAGGATATCTTGATATAAAGAAAGTGATTGCAGAAGGAATAAAACTGGAATCCGGTGCAAGAGTGTATGCAGATAATAATGAAAAAGCACTTGCTATGTTCATTGTAGGAAAGAAACCAATGGAAGAGGGCATGCGGATTCTCGGAGCACATGTGGATTCTCCGAGAATGGATTTAAAACAGAATCCATTCTATGAAGATACCGGGCTTGCTATGTTAGATACCCATTATTATGGTGGTGTGAAGAAATACCAGTGGGTAACACTTCCGCTGGCATTGCATGGTGTAGTGGCAAAGAAAGACGGAAGTGTAGTAGAGGTAAATATTGGAGATAAGCCGGGAGACCCGGTATTTGGTGTCAGTGATTTACTGATTCATCTTGCCGGTGAGCAGATGGAAAAGAAAGCAGCAAAGGTTATTGAAGGAGAAAACTTAGACCTTCTGATTGGAAGTATTCCGCTTGCAGGTGAAGAAAAAGAAAATGCCAAGGATACGGTAAAAGAAAATATCCTTGGAATCTTAAAAGAGGAATATGGAATTGAGGAAGAAGATTTCCTGTCCGCAGAGATTGAAGTGGTACCAGCCGGAGAAGCAAGAGATTATGGATTTGACCGGAGCATGATTATGGGGTACGGACATGATGACAGAGTCTGTGCGTATCCATCCTTTGAGGCAATGCTGGCAAAAAACGAAACACCGGAATATACCAGTGTATGTCTCCTGGTAGATAAAGAAGAAATCGGCAGCGTGGGAGCAACCGGGATGCAGTCGAGATTTTTTGAAAATATGACAGCAGAAGTGATGGCAGCAGCAGGACAGTATACAGAACTTGCACTGCGTCGTGCATTGCAGAATTCCCATGTATTATCCTCTGATGTCAGTGCGGCATTTGACCCCAATTATCCGTCCGTTATGGATAAGAAAAATGCAGCATATTTTGGAAAAGGAATGGTATTTAATAAATATACCGGTTCCAGAGGAAAGTCAGGTTCTAATGATGCCAGTGCAGAATATGTTGGAAAATTGCGTGCAGTGATGGACGATGGTAATGTATTTTATCAGACTGCAGAATTAGGTAAAGTAGACCAGGGTGGCGGCGGAACCATCGCGTATATTCTGGCAAATTATGGAATGCAGGTAATTGACAGTGGTGTGGCAGTTTTAAATATGCATGCACCATGGGAGATTATCAGTAAAGCAGATTTATATGAAGCATATAAAGGTTATGTAGCATTTCTGGCTTCATAGAGAAATAAAAAATGGGAGAAGCAAATTGTGAGAGAAGACTGGATAGAAGCCATTAAGACAATTGTAGATGAAAGCAGAATACGCTTGCAGGAGCCGATGAGCCGTCATACCACATTCCGGATTGGGGGCATGGCAGAGATTTTTCTGATGCCGACCATCAAAGAGGCAGTGGATGTCATCACATTGTGCAGAGCAAAGAAGATTCCGTATACGATTATTGGAAACGGAAGCAATCTTCTGGTGGGCGATAAGGGAATTCCCGGAGTGGTCATTGAATTTGGCGCAAATGCATCTTCCATTGAAGTAAAGGAAAATATGATTCATGCCGAAGCGGGAGCATTGCTGTCGAAGGTTGCACACAAGGCACTGGAAGCATCCTTAGGCGGCATGGAATTTGCAGCAGGAATTCCGGGAAGCATCGGAGGTGCAGTTGTGATGAACGCCGGTGCTTATGGCGGAGAGATGAAGGATATTTTAGTATCTGCGGATCTTTTGACCAAAGATGGTGAAGTGGTAGAAGTTCCGGTAGAAGAGATTTCCTTAAGTTACAGACACAGCCGTGTTATGGAGACCGGGGAAGTAGTGCTGGGTGTAACGTTAAAATTAGTATCCGGAGAAAAAGAGAAAATTGAAGCTGTCATGCAGGAACTCCGCCAGAAACGGCAGGAGAAGCAGCCGTTGGAATTCCCAAGTGCAGGAAGTACCTTTAAGCGGCCGGAAGGCTATTTTGCCGGAAAGCTGATTATGGATGCCGGGTTAAGAGGCTATCGTGTGGGAGATGCCCAGGTATCTGAGAAACATTGCGGCTTTGTTATAAACCGTGGGCAGGCAACTGCAGCAGAAGTGGAAGAGCTGATGCGCAGGGTGCAGGAGAAAGTAGAACAGGAGTTTCAGGTAAGACTGGAGCCGGAAGTAAGAAGGTTAGGAGAATTTTCATGAAACTGGTAATTCTGACAGGAATGTCCGGGGCGGGAAAGAGTACAGCACTTAAGATGATGGAGGATATCGGATTTTATTGTGTCGATAATCTGCCGATTCCGCTGATTGAAAAGTTTATAGAGTTGGCAGATTTAAGAAATACCGAGCTTCAGAAGGTTGCTGTGGGTGTGGATATCCGAAGCGGACAGGCATTGGAAGATTTGCAGGATATTCTTGACCACCTGAGAGGTGAAGGAAAAGAATTTGATGTACTGTTTTTGGATGCAGAGGATGGTGTGCTGGTAAAACGTTATAAAGAAACCAGAAGAAGTCATCCACTGGCAGGAAGCGATCGTGTCGATAAAGGCATCGAAGAAGAAAGAAGAAGATTGGAATTCTTAAAGAAACAGGCAAATTACATTATAGATACCAGTCATCTTCTGACCAGAGAATTAAAAACAGAATTAAATAAAATATTTGTAGAGAATCAGGAGTTTAAGAATTTATTTATCACAATTTTATCCTTTGGATTCAAGTATGGAATTCCGGCAGATGCAGATCTGGTGTTTGATGTACGTTTTCTGCCAAATCCGTATTATGTGGAAGGATTACGCCAAAAGAATGGCAATGATAAAGAAATTCAGGATTTTGTGATGCAATATAAGGAAGCCCACGTATTTCTGGATAAATTAGAAGATATGATAAAATTTCTGATACCGAATTACATAACAGAGGGGAAGAGCCAGCTGGTAATTGCCATTGGCTGTACCGGAGGCAAGCATCGTTCCGTAACCCTTGCCAATGAATTGTTTAAACGGTTGGAGAAACAGAAACAGTTTGGAATTAAGATAGAGCATCGTGACATTGAAAAGGATACGATGCGGCACTAGATGGAGATATGAGATGTCTTTTTCGGGAGAAGTAAAGGCGGAACTGGAGAAGCATATAAGTAAAAGCAGACACTGCCAGTTAGCAGAACTTGCAGCAATTATAAGTTTTTCCGGAAGAATGATATTGACGGGAGCAGATCCCAGATTGGAAATTGCAACAGAACATGCCGGATTGGCAAAAAAGTGCTATACGCTTTTGAAGCGGGCATTTGACATCAGTGCAGAGTTATCTGAACAGAATCCGGGTGTGTTATATATAGAAGAACAGGATGCCATGCGCAGGGTATTAATGGCACTTAAATTTTTGGAAGAGGACGGTTCACTGCATCCGTTCCGACAGGCAGTAAATGGAATGTTGCTGCAGAAGTCCTGCTGTAGAAGGACGTTTGTAAGAGGAGCATTTCTGGCTTCGGGTTCCATGAGTGACCCGCATAAATCCTATCATTTTGAAATTGTATGCGCAACGCCACAACAGGCAGAACAGCTCAGGACGGTAATCAGTGACTTTGGCATGGATGCGAAAGTGGTGGAACGCAAGAAGCACCATGTGGTATACTTAAAAGAAGGTGCACAGATTGTGGATATGTTAAATATCATGGAAGCACATGTGGCACTGATGAACCTTGAAAATGTACGCATTTTAAAGGAGATGCGTAACAGTGTAAACCGGCAGGTAAATTGTGAAACTGCCAATATTAATAAGACAGTGAATGCTGCAGTAAAGCAGATTGAAGATATTAAGTTTATCCAGGAAAAGGGACGACTGCAGGAATTGCCGGATAATCTTTACGAGATGGCACAGGTACGTTTGGAGCACCCGGAAGCGCCTCTTAAGGAACTGGGGGCATACTTAAATCCACCGGTGGGAAAATCCGGCGTGAATCACAGGTTAAGAAAGATAAGTGAAATTGCTGAAAACATGAGAGTATGAAAAGGATGAGGAGGAATACATATGATGAAGAAAGAGGTGACCATTAAATTTGTCAATGGTGTCGAAGCAAGTCCCATTGCATTGCTTGTTCAGACTGCAAATCGTTTTTCCAGCAGTATTTATATTGAATCCGGAGATAAAAAAGTAAATGTGAAGAGCATTATGGGTATGATGTCACTGGCAATGAATTATGAGGATATGGTAACAGTTGTTACTGAGGGTGAGGACGAGAAGGAAGCCTTGGATACATTGGAACAGTTCCTGTCTGAGGGCTAGAAGGAAAAGAGAGGTTATGTAAAAAATGAAAAAGAAATTACTTTTTATATTTAATCCACATTCCGGCAAGGGACTGATTAAGAATAAACTGTTAGAAATTGTAGACATTATGGTAAAGGCAGATTATGAAGTAACCATATATCCGACACAGAGCAAAGGGGATGCGCAGAACCATGTCAGAGAAGAAGCGAAGAATTATGATCTGATTGTCTGTAGTGGTGGAGACGGTACTTTGGATGAAGCAGTCAGCGGAATGATGGAAAGTGAAGAAAAGACACTGCTTGGCTATATTCCGGCAGGAAGTACCAACGACTTTGCCAATTCTTTAAGAATACCTAAAAGCATGCTAAAGGCAGCAAATGTAGCGGTAAAGGGAAGACGGTTTCCGGTAGATATAGGATATTTTAATGGAGATTCATTCGTATATGTGGCAGCATTTGGACTGTTTACTGCAGTATCTTATCAGACCAGCCAGCAGTTAAAGAATGTATTAGGACACGCAGCTTATATTTTAGAAGGAATGAAACAGCTTTTAGACATTCCGGTCTATAAGATGCGGGTAGAATATGATGATGAGGTATTAGAGGACGAATTTATCTATGGTATGATTACCAATTCTATTTCTGTGGGGGGATTTAAGAACCTGACAGGTAAAAATGTACTCCTGGATGACGGTGTTTTTGAGGTGACACTGATTAAAGCACCGAAGAATCCACTGGAGTTAAATGAGATTATTGCAGCATTAACCAGCCGCAAGGATGATACCGACCTGGTATACTCATTTAAGAGCAGCAATATTAAGTTTTATCCGGAAGAAATTATTCCATGGACTTTAGATGGTGAGTTTGGGGGAGACCATAAGGAAGTGGAAATAAGAAATATGCACCAGGCTTTGGAGATTATGGTCAAGAATAAAGAAACATCTGTAAAATGATTGTTATATTTTTAACTTTATTTTTGGGAAAAGCCATGGTACAATGAAAAAAAACAATGGAGGAATCAAAATGTTAGTATCAGCAACAGAAATGTTAAAAAAAGCAAAAGCTGGTCATTATGCAGTAGGCCAGTTCAATATCAACAACCTTGAGTGGACAAAATCAATACTGTTAACTGCAGAAGAATTAAAATCCCCTGTAATTCTTGGTGTATCTGAAGGTGCAGGAAAATATATGACAGGTTTTAAGACCGTTGCAGCTATGGTAAAAGCTATGGATGAAGAACTTGGAATCACAGTTCCTGTAGCACTTCACTTAGATCATGGAACATATGAAGGATGTTATAAATGTATCAAAGCTGGATTTACATCTATCATGTTTGATGGTTCTCATTATCCATTTGAAGAGAACCTTGCTAAGTCTACAGAGCTTGTAAATGTAGCTCATCAGCTTGGACTTTCTATCGAGTGTGAGGTTGGTTCCATCGGTGGAGAAGAAGACGGAGTAGTTGGAATGGGCGAGTGCGCAGATCCTAACGAGTGTAAGACAATCGCTGATCTTGGTGTAGATATGCTTGCAGCAGGTATCGGTAATATCCACGGAAAATATCCGGCAAACTGGAAAGGACTTTCCTTCGAGACTCTGGACGCTATCCAGCAGAAGACAGGAACTATGCCATTAGTACTTCACGGTGGTACAGGAATTCCTGCAGATATGATTAAGAAAGCTATCTCTCTTGGCGTATCTAAGATTAATGTAAATACAGAGTGTCAGTTATCTTTCGCAGATGCTACACGTAAATATATTGAAGCTGGTAAGGACTTAGAGGGCAAAGGATTTGACCCACGTAAATTATTAGCTCCAGGTGCAGAAGCAATCAAAGCTACTGTAAAAGAAAAAATGGAATTATTTGGTTCTGTTGGAAAAGCAGAATAAGAATGATTTTTATAAGGGCCGCCCATTAGAGGGTGCAAGTAAGGGATTTTTATCCTTTGAAAAATCGGCATAGTTTCGGAGAAATCCGGCTATGCCATTTTTTTCTTTTGCTTGCAGGAAGATTAACTGCACCAATGCAGTTGTAGATAATTTGGATTTCCTGCTGTCTGCGACCATTCATTTTCTCTGCTTTGAATATAATAATCTTGTCATCGAATTCTCGTATAATCTCAGCATTTAATTCTGTAAATTCAGCATATTTCTTTACTAAGGATAAGAAGTACTGTGCATTGAGGTTTTCTTCCTTAGCCTATGATAAGAATAATTTCAGTTCAGAGACTCTTCATATTCTTTCTTGCCTGAAGTGCCGGAAACCACGGAATGCGTACATTAAAAAGTACAGAAGAGGGTACGGAAAAAGTAGTTGCAGATGAGAATGGGTATGCAGTACCGCCTGGCAGCAACTGATTTCGAAACCGGCGATTGATAAAATCGACAAAAAATGTATATTATTTTGCACAAATTTGTAGAATGTATCAAAAATAAAAAAAATATAAACTTTGACTTGATTTTTTAGAAAGTTTCATGTATTTTAGATATAGCAGATGAAATGTGCGTGACGAACAAGGGTGTTCCAAAGGAATTGGAATGCCCTTTTTTCTATATCTGGGGAATTACCGGAGGAGAGAAGTCATACATTGATTGCAGAAAATAAAAATCATATTTCTCAGGGGATTTATGGTGAGAGGCAGAAAGGATGTATAGTATGAGTGAGACAGAATATTTCAATGTAGCAGATATTTTCGGCGAGAACGTATTCAATGATGCAGTAATGCAGGAACGTCTTCCGAAAAAGACCTACAAAAAGTTAAGAGAAGTAATCGAAGAGGGAAAAGAATTAGACCTTGAGACAGCAGACGTAGTGGCACATGAGATGAAAGAGTGGGCAATCGAAAAAGGAGCTACCCATTATACACACTGGTTCCAGCCATTAACAGGAGTAACTGCTGAGAAACATGATTCCTTTATTACAGCACCAATGCCAAACGGTAAAGTTTTGATGAGCTTTTCAGGTAAGGAATTAATCAAAGGTGAGCCGGATGCATCTTCTTTTCCATCCGGTGGATTAAGAGCAACCTTTGAGGCAAGAGGATATACAGCATGGGATTGTACTTCGCCGGCATTCGTAAGACAGGATGCAGCAGGAGCAACTCTTTGCATTCCTACCGCTTTCTGCTCCTACACAGGAGAAGCATTGGACCAGAAGACACCGTTACTTCGTTCCATGGAAGCAATTAATACCCAGTCTCTCCGGCTTTTAAGATTATTTGGAAATACAACATCTAAGAAAGTAACTCCTTCCGTTGGACCGGAGCAGGAATATTTCATCGTAGACAGAGAAAAATATTTAAAGAGAAAAGATTTAATCTTTACCGGACGTACCTTATTTGGAGCAATGCCTCCAAAAGGACAGGAAATGGATGACCATTACTTCGGAATCATCCGTGAGAGAATTGCAGCATACATGAGAGATGTAAATAAAGAATTATGGAAACTTGGTGTATCTGCAAAGACACAGCATAACGAAGTTGCTCCTGCACAGCATGAGTTAGCTCCAATCTACTCCGAAGCAAACGTAGCAGTAGACCACAACCAGTTAGTAATGGAAACCTTAAAGAAGGTTGCCGGCCGTCATGGCTTACAGTGTCTGCTTCATGAGAAGCCATTTGCAGGTGTCAATGGTTCTGGAAAACATAACAACTGGTCTATCACAACAGATGATGGAATTAACTTATTAGAGCCGGGCAAAACACCTCATGAGAACGTACAGTTCTTATTAGTGCTTACCTGTATCTTAAAAGCAGTAGATAAACATGCAGACCTGCTTCGTGAATCTGCAGCAGACGTTGGAAACGACCACAGATTAGGAGCAAACGAGGCACCGCCAGCAATCGTTTCTATCTATCTTGGAGAACAGTTACAGGATGTATTATCACAGCTTATCTGCACCGGAGAAGCTACACACAGTTTAGCTGGTTCTAAATTAGAGACTGGTGTTAAGACATTGCCTGACTTCATGAAAGATGCAACAGACCGTAACAGAACTTCACCGTTTGCATTTACCGGAAACAAATTCGAGTTCCGTATGGTTGGTTCTCAGGATTCCATCGCACAGCCTAACGTTGTATTGAATACAATTGTAGCAGAAGCATTTTCTGAGGCGTGTGATGAACTGGAAAAAGCAGACGATTTCGATATGGCAGTACATGATCTGATTAAGAAATATGCAACTGAGCATCAGAGAATCGTATTCAACGGAAATGGATATTCTGATGAATGGGTAGAGGAAGCAGAGCGTCGTGGACTTCCAAACATCAAGTCCATGGTAGATGCAATCCCGGCACTGAATACAGAAAAAGCAGTTTCTTTATTCGAGCGTTTTGGTGTATTTACCAAAGCGGAGCTGGATTCCCGTGTAGAAATCGAATATGAGACTTACGCAAAAGAGATTAACATCGAAGCAAAAGCTATGATTGATATTGCAGGAAAACAGATTATCCCGGCAGTTATCAAATATACAACAGAGCTTGCAACTTCTGCAGCAGCTGTAAAATCTGTATGTGATGCAGACATCAGTGTTCAGACAGAATTACTGGCAGAAGTATCTGACCTCTTATCTGAGACCAAGGTTGCTTTGGCAAAACTGGAAGAAGTAACAGAAAAAGGTGGAACAATGGAAGAGGGAAGAGATCAGGCTGTATATTACAGAGATGTTGTAAAAACAACAATGGATGCATTAAGAGCTCCGGTTGACAAGTTAGAGATGCTTGTTGACAAAGATATATGGCCAATGCCATCTTATGGAGATTTAATCTTCGAAGTATAAAAAAGAACTTTAATTGCAGGGCATTCTCCTTAGAACAGACGGAAAAAAGAGGCATAAAAGGGAGGATGCCAGGCAACTTAAGTTACCTGGCAGATTATGAAAAAGAATATTTAAAGTTATGTTTTTCTTTTGCGTATGACTATACTATATCAGCCTAATTTGAAAAAAGCGTGTTGATAAAGTGAATCATCTTTGAATGCCAGGTGAATAAATTGTGAACAATAATAAGAAGGAGGACGAGATAATATGAAAAAGCTGGAAATTATTATCAAACCGGAAAAGCTTGAAGACTTGAAAGCAGTCTTAGAAAGCAGTGAAGTCAATGGCTTAAACATTGTAAACAGCATGGGATATGGTAATCAGAAGGGTATTATCAAGAATTACCGTGGAGCATCTTATAATGTAACATTACTTCCGAAAATCAAAGTAGAGACTGTTGTCTCAGATGAAGTTGCACCAGGATTAATTGATAAGGTAGTAGATGAGATTAATACCGGTAACTTTGGTGATGGTAAAATCTTTGTGTATGATGTAGAAGATGCCGTTCGTATCCGTACCGGCGAACATGGAGACAAAGCATTATAAAAGATGCAAAGAGGAGTAAGGCGCAGATAGGAATCTGTCTTGTGGATATTGAAAAATGAATATCGCAAATAAATATTATCGAAGGAGATAAGCAGACAAGGAGAGAGCCTTGTTTGATATCTCTATTTTTTTTACTTTAATATTTATTTTGGTAAAGGAGGAAATGATTATGGATATGAGTGTTTGGTTCCTGATGGGAGCAGCGTTAGTATTTTTTATGCAATGTGGATTTGCAATGGTAGAGGCTGGTTTTACCAGATCAAAAAATACAGGTAATATTACAATGAAGAACCTGATGGACTTCTGTATTGGTACCGTTGCATTTTATTTATTAGGATATAATATTCTTTGTGGTGATGGAAAATTTGTAGGATGGGGTTTAAATCCATTGAAGAATTTTGGAACAACAGACTGGTCCAATTTCGTATTTAACCTGGTATTCTGTGCAACAGCTGCAACAATTGTATCTGGAGCAATGGCAGAGCGTACCAAATTCATTACATATTGTATTTACAGTTTTGTAATCAGCCTGATTGTATATCCGGTAGAAGCACACTGGGTATGGGGCGGAACTCCATGGCTTACAGACCTTGGATTTACAGATTTCGCAGGTTCTGCATGTATTCATATGGTAGGTGGAATTACCGCATTTATCGGAGCCGCTTTATTAGGACCTCGTATTGGTAAATATGACAAAGATGGTAAATCAAGACCTATTATGGGTCACAACATTTTAATTGGTGCGTTAGGAGTATTTATTCTCTGGTTTGGCTGGTATGGATTTAATGGTGCAGCAGCAACTGATACCTTACAGCTTTCGCAGATTTTTGCAACAACAACCATTGCACCGGCAGCAGCAACTGTTACAGCAATGATTTATACCTGGATTAAGAATGGTAAACCGGATGTGTCCATGTCCTTAAATGGTTCCCTGGCAGGTCTGGTAGCAATTACAGCAGGATGTGCAAATGTTGATGCAGTAGGAGCATTCATTATCGGTGGTTTAGCTGGTATCCTTTGTACCATGTCAGTATACTTTGTAGAAGACAAATTAAAAGTAGATGATCCGGTTGGTGCTGTATCCGTACACGGTGTCTGTGGTCTTTTTGGAACATTGATGGTAGGTCTTTTCGATTATACAGATGGTCTTTTCTATGGTGGAGGAATTCATCATCTGGCTATTCAGGCACTTGGTGTCGTATGTATCGCAGGCTGGGTAATTGTAACCATGAGCATTATATTTATCGTATTAAAGAAGACAATTGGTCTTAGAGTATCAAAAGAAGAAGAGTTAGAAGGTCTGGATTCTACTGAGCATGGCTTAGAGTCAGCTTACCCGGATTTTGTAACAAGAGAACTTCACTAATCATGTACTAATCTAATTGTGATTAGGTTAGTAATTATCTAATCCCCTTAGTAGTATATACATCAACAACGAAAGTCCTGGCGTATGTCAGGGCTTTTGTTGTTGTCTGTGCCCGGCATCAGATAGAAAAAATAGAAGCTGCCTTTGGCAGCTTCTATAGGTGTCTGATTATAGAATAATGATTTGGTTAATTCGTAGTGTTTCCATCAGAGCCGGTACCGGAACTTCCACCGCCGGTTCCTGTACCACCACCGGTTCCTGTACTGCCGCCGGTTCCTGTACCACCACCGGTTCCTGTACCACCACCGGTTCCTGTATTGCCGCCGGTTCCTGTACCACCATTGGTTCCGGTATCACCACCGGTATTTGTGCTGGTTCCGGTATTACCATGATCTGGTGTAGTATTATCCCCACCACCGGTAAGACTTCCACTGGTTGGATTAGAGGTATCTGTTGTATTAGTAGATGGGGTGGAAGGCTGTGTAACGGAACTTGAAGTGTGTACGTTACAGGTGCTGTTGGATAATTCATCTGTCATAAGATATGGAGAATCATCCGTACCTTCAGAACCGCCAACGATATAGATACCAGTCTGTCTTGTTTCTTCCGGACAATATTCATTTGCAAGCATTCCGGAGGAAGTACAGATTGTTGCACTGACATGATGGTCACATACTTCTGTTGGAACTGTGCCGGTTGCAAAATATTCTGTTTCAACCATGCTGCCACGCGGATCACAGTCACATAAACCTTCTACGGCAAGTTTCCCGGATTTCTTACATACGACAGCAGAAGTAATTCCGCTTGGCATAGTAAAGTCTTTATATTCCAGATTTTCATGAACACGGGACATAACTGCTTTCCAGATTAACTTTGGATATCTGGTGCTGGAAAGTTCGCTGTTATCATCATATCCGCCCCATACACCACAGGTATAATATGGTGTGTATCCTACGAAAAGAGCATCGCGGTCAGAGGTTGTAGTACCTGTTTTACCGGCAATCGGCATAGAACCGAAGTTAACGATTGTACCGGTACCGGAGGTAACAACATCTTCCATGGCATTGGTTAAGAGCCATGCAGTGGTGTCCTTTAATACAGTATGGGTCTGCGGAGTATTGTCAATTAAAACATTTCCGTCATGGTCTAAAATCTTGGTATAGAATCTTGGTTTGGTATAAGTACCGCCATTTGCAACGGTCGCATAGGCGGCAGTTAATTCTAAGTTGGTAACACCTTTATAGATACCTCCAAGGCAGAGAGCCTGATTATTATCGTGTTCAGCATCTAAGGTGGTAAATCCGAAGCTCTGTAAGTAACTGTAACCTAAATCGGTACTGATATCAGTGAGGGTCTTAACGGTTACAATATTGATGGAGTGGCAGATTGCTTCTCTTAAAGTAGTAAATCCACGATACTGGTCATCGTAGTTACGAAGAGAACGTCCATTGGTATAAGAATAAGGAGCATCATCTTCTACAGAGGCTAAGGTCATTCCACCACTGTCAAGAGCAGGTGCATAAGCAGCTAAAATCTTGAAGGTGGAACCCGGCTGTCTGGTGGTATCAGAAGCCCGGTTTAAGGTTTTGTTTGCGGTTTTATCACCACGGCCACCAACTAATGCTTTCACTTCACCGGTAGCCTGATCCATCAGCGTAAGGGAAGCCTGTGGCTGAATCGTAAAGGTAACGGATTCGCCGCTGCCCGGGATGGTATCTCCCTCTTCCATAATATCTGCTTTATACTGGTCAATGGCAGCCTGGGCATCTTCTTTGGAACTGAAGTTGATGTTGTAGCTGTTATTACCGGTTTTTTCACGATAGTAGGTGAGCATGGTCTGTTCACTGTAATTCTGCAGTGTACCATCGGCTTTCTGGATGGAAAGACGATAGGAGAAAGAATATTCCACCTGACCGTTGTAGTTATCTAAGTTATTGACTTCCTCATCACAAATCTGCTGGAGATTAGCATTCTGGGTGGAGTAAATGGTAAGACCACCACCATAGAGTGCATTGAAAGCCTGTGTCTCGGTATAACCTAATTCATTGATTAAGTCATCCATTACCTGGTCGGTAAGGGTATCCACAAAGTAGGAGTTGACATTTGCAGTAGAAGAAGTGCTGTTATCTACAATCTGAATACGGTCGTAGACATTATCTGCTAATGCTTCGTCGTGTTCTTCCTGCGAAATATAACCCTGGTCTAACATATTGTCTAAGACATCTTTACGACGGGATGCGTTGTTGTCCGGGTTAGTAATCGGATTATACTTTGTCGGACTCTTGGTAATCGCTGCAATTACTGCACACTCAGAAAGTGTTAAGTCAGATACATCTTTGTTAAAATATCGTTTGGATGCAGCCTGGACACCAAGGGTATTCTGACCAAGGTTAATGGTGTTTAAGTAATTTTCCAGAATCCAGTTCTTGGATTCTCTTTTTTCAAGCTGTACAGCCAGATACTGTTCCTGTATTTTACGCTCAAACTTGTCAGCCATACTGTCTTCGCTTGTCCAGTCAGTGAAAACGTTGTTTTTCAGAAGCTGCTGTGTAATTGTGCTGGCTCCCTGATTAAAATGAAAACCGGATGCAATGCCTTTGAAGCCGGCACGGATGATTCCTTTGATATCAATTCCGTTGTGATCGTAAAAACGTTCATCTTCGATGGCTACGAATGCATGTTGAAGATTAATCGGCATCTTATCAATGGTTACCGGGTCACGATTTGTACCGGAAGTAACCAGAGTGGCAATTTCATTACCCTCATCGTCAAGAACGGTAGAGAGCTGTCCGGTAGGACTTGCATCAATATCATCTATATCTGGTGCAGAATCAATGATTCCTTTGAAGATTCCGATTCCTGCACAAATACCGACGACAGCTGCTAAGAAAAAGCAGATCAGTAGAGTCTTGCAGAAAATTACGGAAAACTTCTTACGGACCATAGTACCTTTGGAAGTGAGCTCTTTTTCCTTCCTGGCGGTACTCTTCTTTCCATAATTCATAATGTGCCTCCTTTGGATTAATAACATTATTTTCTTATTATAGCAAAAAGATACCATATAATAAAGAAAAAAGTAAAAACGCAAGGTTTTGATAAGAAATTCTTAAGGTTTCCTTGCAGGAAAAATGGAAATCATGCTACAATAAGGAAACGAAAAAAAGAGGCAGGAGCAATGCAATATGTCAGAAGTTTCAAACGGAAAAGTAATATATGAAGGCGGCAGTGGTGAGATTGAAGAGAAAAAATCGCGGTTTATTGCAAATATTGCACCAGTTACCACAGAAGAGGAAGCGGTAGCATATATCAATGCTATGAAGAAAAAATACTGGGATGCAAGACATAACTGCTCCGCATTTATAATAGGAAGAAATCAGGAGCTGACCCGCTGCTCGGATGACGGAGAACCTTCCGGCACAGCAGGCCGTCCGATGTTAGACGTACTTTTACGGGAGGGCATCCGGGATGTAGTGGTAGTAGTAACCCGGTATTTTGGTGGAACACTTCTGGGAACCGGTGGACTGGTGCGTGCTTATCAGGGTGCTGTACAGGAGGGCTTAAAGAATTGTACCATCATTGAAAAGAGACCGGGAAAGCGTCTTAAGATAAGTACGGATTATACAGGACTTGGCAAGATACAGTATCTTCTGGCAGAACAGGGCGTTACGATTATGGATACCGAATATGCAGAAGGTGTGGAACTGGATGCAGCAGTACCGTTAGAACAGTGTCTGGAATTAGAAAAGAAACTTACGGATTCCACCAGTGGAAAGGCAAAGCTGATGTGGGAAGAGACCATTGAATTTGCAGATTTGAACGGTACAATCAAGGTTTTTTGATGACCTGTAAAAACTTTTTGCAAAAAATCGAAAAAAAATCGAAAAAGTGCTTGACGAATGGAATGTTTTCATGTAGAATACCCATTGTTGACACAACAAAGGGCTATCGCCAAACGGTAAGGCAACGGACTCTGACTCCGTCATTTCAAGGTTCGAATCCTTGTAGCCCTGCTCATGAAAACACCACAGCAGCGTGGTGTTTTTTTACTTTACAGGAAATTGCTTTCCTGCAAAGTAAAAAACGATCCGCGGGGATGCGCACTGCGACGTATAAGGTAGATGCCGCAAGCGTCCGCCGCAGGCACGAGAATGTGCCCAGGCACATTCTTTTTAATAGCCAGGCATTTACAAGGAGGACACATCTATGTATTCCATGAAAAGCAGAGTAAGATATAGTGAAGCAGACAGCGGACAGAAGATGACATTTCAGGCATTGACTAATTATCTGCAGGATTGTTGTATATTCCAGTCAGAGGATCTTGGAATTGGCGTGGACTATTTGAAGGAGCATGCACAGGCATGGTTTTTGGCATCCTGGCAGATTGTGGTAGAACGGCTGCCGGTTCTTGGAGAAAAAATAACAGTAAAGACCTGGCCATATAACTTTAAAGGTTTTTATGGTTATCGTAATTTTACCATAGAGGATGCTGAAGGAAAAATCTGTGCTTATGCGGATTCCCAGTGGATTTTTATGGATTTAAAGAGGGAAAGACCGGCACGGATTTCTGATAAGATGTTAGAAGAATATCAGATGGAAGAGCCTTTCAAAATGGACTATGCGGACAGAAAGATAAAACTTCCGGAGAAAATGCAGGAACAGGAAAGCTTTCAGATTCGCCCGGAGCAGATTGATACCAATCATCATGTAAATAATGAACAGTATATTGCCATGGCAAAGAATTATCTGCCTGAGAATTTTAATATCCATAAAATGCGGGCAGAATACCGGAAAGCAGCAGTATTAGGAGACAAGGTATTCCCATTTGTATATGCAGATGATAAAATGTATCTGGTATCACTGGCGGATGAAGAGCAGAAACCATATGCCATTGTAGAATTTGAACAATAGAAAGCAGGAAAATATGAATCTTGGAGAAAAACAGGAACTAACAGCAGTAAAGAAAGTTGAATTTGGAATGTATCTGGCAGAAAATCCGGAGGATGAGACCAGAGTGCTTTTGCCGGCAAAACAGGTGCCGGAGGGACTTTGCATTGGAGATAAAGTAGAAATCTTTTTATACCGGGATTCCAAAGACCGCCTGATTGCAACCACCCATGAACCGAAATTGGTACTGGGACAGCTTGCAGTGCTTCCGGTATTGGAAGTTGGTAAAATAGGAGCATTTTTAGACTGGGGACTGGAAAAGGATTTATTTCTTCCTTATAAGGAGATGACCCGCAAGGTAAATGCCGGGGATGAAGTCATGGTAACTTTATATATTGATAAGAGTCGCAGACTTTGTGCCAGCATGAAGAATCTTTATGACCTTTTAAGCAAAGATTCTCCATATAAAGCAGGGGATGAAGTAGAAGCAAGAATCTATGAATTCAGTGATAATTTTGGAACCTTTGCAGCGGTGGATGATAAATATTCTGCAATGATTTCCAAGCATGAGGACAGCAGCCATCTTCGGATAGGGGATGTAATTGCTGCCAGGGTAGTCAATGTAAAACCGGATGGCAAACTGGATATTACCCTTCGGGAAAAAGCTTACCTTCAGATGGACAGCGATGCACAGAAGGTAATGGAAGTGATAGATTCCTATGCCGGTGTACTGCCATTTACAGAAAAGGCATCACCGGAAGTAATCATGAGGGAAACCGGACTTAGCAAGGCAGCATTCAAGCGTGCTATAGGCAGACTCTATAAGGAGAGAAAGATAACCCTCAGCGAGCATGCAATCCGTAAAAACAGTTAATTTACGCGAGCAGCCAGAAAAACCGCATGTTTGCATGCAGATTTGGCGAGCACCGCGAATAGTTATTATTTAAATAAAGAAAGAAGGAACGAGACATGAAGAAAGTAATCGCAACAGAAAAAGCACCGGCAGCAATCGGACCATATTCACAGGCAATTGAAGTAAATGGAATGGTATATACTTCTGGTATTATTCCCGTTGTACCGGCAACCGGCGAGATTCCGGAAGGCTCTGTAGCGCAGGCAAAACAGGCACTGACCAACCTTTCCAATCTTTTAGAAGCAGCAGGTACAAATATGGACAAAGTGGTTAAGACGACTGTATTCATCAAAGAGATGAATGATTTCGCAGCAATTAATGAGGTTTATAAGACATTCTTTACCACCGATTTCCCGGCAAGAAGCTGCGTAGAAGTAGCGCGTCTGCCAAAAGATGTTATGCTTGAAATCGAAGCAATCGCAATCAAATAGCAGGATGTGAATTTCACTATCTGCGTAAAAAAGAGACTGGAAAGTTGTAATCAGGAAGAATCCAGACTGCAATTTCCAGTCTCTTTTTCTGTGATGGCACCTGTAATCTTAGCATGCTGCCCTAATTAAACGGAGACATCAAAGTTCCCGCCAACAGCAGGATTTACAGACAATTCCATGGCACGAATCAGGCTGTCACTCATACTCTGACTGACATCCAGCTGGTTACTCAGCATTGCAACTCCAATCGCTTCGCTGGTTGGAGTAGAGGCACTGTTGAGTGCGCTTAAAGCAGTATTGTTTAATGCTGCAATATCCATATCAGTCACATCCTTTCTGCTTTGATATGTACTTTCATTATGGCATGGCAGATTAGAAAAAGCAAGGAAACATTCATATATTTTGGAAAAGGTGGTATACTTATCCTACTGAAGAAATGGAGGAGCCACAACATGTATGATGTGATTATAATAGGAAGCGGTCCTGCAGGGCTGTCGGCGGCAATTTATGCAGGAAGAGCAAAATTTGATACACTTATAATAGAAGAAAAGCCAATGAGCGGAGGTCAGATTGTCAATACCAGTGAAGTGGACAACTATCCGGGACTGCCAGGAGTGGGTGGATTTGAACTGGCACAGAAGATGCGGGAGCATGCCAAAAAGAGCGGCGTGACTTTTGCAAAAGAGCAGGTCGTATCGGTAGAGGATAAGCAGGAAAAGAAGCTAGTAACAACCAATCAGAACCAGTACGAAGCAAAAGCAGTAATCATTGCATCAGGAGCATCTTACCGGAAGCTTGGGGTACCGGGGGAGGAAAGACTTACCGGTATGGGAGTTTCATATTGTGCTACCTGCGATGGAGCATTTTTCCGGAATCGGACTGTTGCGGTGGCAGGCGGTGGTGATGTCGCGTTAGAGGATGCACTCTTTTTGGCAAGAGGTTGTGAAAAAGTATACCTCATTCACCGGAGAGACAGTTTCCGTGGCGCAAAAGTGTTAGCGGAGCAGGTGCAGACAAATGAAAAAATTGAAATTTTATATGATACCGTAGTAGAGGAAATCTGCGGTGAAGGAATGGTAGAGAAAATCAAAATATTAAATAAGAAGACACAGGAAGAAAAAATGCTTCCGGTAAATGGCATTTTTGTTGCTGTGGGAATGGTGCCGAATACCGTAAAAGTAATACCGCATCTGGCATTGGATGATACAGGATATATCAAAGCCGGAGAGGATGGAAGGAGCAGTGTGCCTGGCATATATGCAGTGGGGGATGTCAGAACCAAACAGCTGCGCCAGGTCGTAACGGCAGTAGCAGATGGCGCCAATGCCATTGCTTCTATGGAAAGTGATGGAATGATTTCGTAAAAGAAAGGAAAGAATGTTGTAAAAAAAGCGGGAATTTTAGGTTGACATGACAGGTTAGCTGCGCTATAATGACTCTGTAATAAATGTAATAAATTTGTAACAAATCGTTAGGTTTGGAGGTTTTTATGTATAAGAAAGCGTTAAGATTAACAGCCTGCGGACTCGCAAGCGCAATATTAATCACTGGAAGCAATGCAACAACATATGCAGCACCAGTCGCAGGTGTTACTTCAGCAATGGAAGTGGGGGCTTCCAATGACACATTAGTAGCAGGTTTTTCTTTGACATTCAGCAATTATATGGCAAGCAGTGAGCTTGTAGCAAAGGCGAATGTGGCAACTGCACAGAATAATGATACACCTGTTGTTACAGAAGGGGATGCAGCACAGCAGGATACAGCAGAAGAGGCACAGCCGGCAGAAGAAGATCCGTTCGCAAATGTGGCAATTGCACAGGTTGATAACTATGTAAATATCAGAAGCGAAGCATCAGAAGACAGTGAGGTGCTTGGTAAGCTTTATAATAATTCAGCAGCAACCGTCCAGCAGACCGTAGATGGATGGTATCAGATTACTTCTGGCACCGTTACCGGTTATGTTAAGAGTGAATATGTAGTAGTCGGCAATGAAGAGCTGGCCCGTTCCGTCGGACGTCGTGTAGCAACTGTAAATGAAGATGCAGTTACTTTATTTGTGAGAACAGAGCCTTCTACCGATTCTAAGAAACTTGGAATGGTTGCAGGACTGGATGATTTGACAGTTACAGATGAGTCTGTAGATGGATGGGTAAAAGTTTCCATCGAAGAGGGCGAGGGATATGTATCCGCTGATTATGTAACATTATCTACTGAATTCGTTCAGGCAGAATCCAAAGAAGAAGAAGCCGCAAGACTTGCAAAAGAAGAGGCTGAAAGAAAAGCAGCAGAAGAAGCAGCAAAGAAAGCAGCAGAAAAATCTTCTAAGAGCAGCAGCTCATCCTCCAGTACATCTGGTGGTACATCTACATACAATGCACCATCCGGATCTGATGGAGCAGCAGTTGCAAACTTCGCAAGCCAGTTCGTTGGTAATCCATATGTAGCAGGTGGAACAAGCTTAACAAACGGAGCAGACTGTTCCGGATTTGTAATGAGTGTGTATGCACAGTTTGGAGTATCATTACCACATTCTTCAGGAGCAATGAGAGGCTGCGGATATGAAGTTGGTACAGACCAGATGCAGCCGGGCGATATCGTATGCTACAGTGGACATGTTGCAATTTATGTTGGTAACAACACAATCGTACATGCCAGCACACCGTCATCAGGAATCAAATTTACATCACCGATTGACTATAAGCCAGTTCTTTCTGTAAGACGTATTTTCTAGGATGTCCGGATTTGATTTACGCGAGTAGCGAGAAAAATCGCATGCTTGCATGCAGATTTGGCGAGCGCCGCGATAACTCGAGAAACTCGCAAAGCGTGTTTCTTGTAGTTTATGGTAAAATTAAGGATGAAATAATATTGAAAAGGATAAACAGGGACTGTTGCGGTTGCAACAGTCCTTTTTTTTGCTTTACAGGAAATTGCTTTCCTGTAAAGTAAAAAACGTTCCGCGAGGATGCACACTGCAGGTAGACATTTGGAAAAAAGCAGATATAAAAATTTGATACGTTATTAAAAGATATTCTATTTTTATCTGGAAAAACTGCAATTATAATAAAATCAGCCAATAAAGTGGCGGAGGCGCATTATTATAGAATGAAAGGAAAGGCAGGTTACCACAGATGGAATATACAGCATCAGAACAAAGATATGAAACCATGAAATACAGAAGAGTAGGAAAGAGCGGATTGTTGTTTCCTGTGTTGTCCCTTGGTTTCTGGCATAATTTTGGAACCAATGATAATTATGAGAACATGAAAGCAATGTGCTTTACTGCATTTGACCATGGAATCACACAGTTTGATCTGGCGAATAACTATGGACCGGAATATGGCAGCGCAGAAACGAATCTTGGCAGGATTATGAAAGAGGAACTGTATGCTTACAGGGACGAGCTGCTGATTACGACAAAGGCAGGATATGATATGTGGCCGGGACCTTATGGGGACCATGGCAGCAGGAAGTATCTGATTGCGAGCTTAGACCAGAGCTTAAAACGTATGGGACTTGAATACGTGGACATTTTTTATCATCACAGAATGGATCTGGATACGCCATTGGAAGAAACCATGCTGGCATTAGACCAGATTGTAAGAAGCGGAAAAGCATTATATGTAGGAATATCCAATTATGATGGCGTGCATATGAAACAGGCAGCTGAAATCTTGGAAGATTTAAAGTGTCCGTTTGTGATAAACCAGAACCGCTACAATATCTTTGACCGTACGGTAGAGAATAATGGCTTGCTAGAAGCTGCAAAAGAGAAGGGGAAAGGTGTGATCGCATTTTCTCCACTTGCACAGGGAATGCTGACAGATAAGTATATCGATGGAATTCCGGAGGACAGCCGGATTAAAAGAGATGGCAGATTCCTTCATGCATCCGACCTTACGGAAACAAGAATGCAGCAGATTAAGAGCCTGAATGAAATTGCAAAGCGCCGTGGACAGACACTGGCACAGATGGCATTAAGCTGGATATTAAAGGATGAGACGGTAGCAAGTGTTCTGATTGGCGCATCCCGTCCGCAGCAGATATTAGATAATTTAAAGATTGTAGATGCACCGGCATTTACCACGGAAGAGTTAGAAGAAATCGAAGCTGTCTGCAGAGCCTGAAGCCTGGACGCAGATGCAGTTTTGGAAAAAAGAATGGAAGGAATTGTTCATACAATTTCCCAATCAAAATAGTTATGTGAACGAATATGATATTATGTAAATATACATATGGGGAAGAGGTGCTATTTTGAAAAGTGGAAAAGAAATTCATTTGACGGAAAAGAAGTGTAAATTGCAATCAGACAATTTTACACTTCTTTTTTGAAAATATACAATATGCACAAAAAAGAAAAGAACGTCGAAAAAAAGTGCTGGAAATTATAAAAAAGTCCCAAAAGTTATCCACATCGAAAAATGTGGAAATATCGAAAAAAAGGAGTTATACACCAAGTTATACACATTATCCACAGAAAAAAGGAGAAAAATATAGGTTTACATAGCAAAAAATAAGAACAGATGTTTTGTGAACAAATGATAAAGTTGATAACTTTTCAAAAAAATACACAAAATCTATTGACATTGCAATATTGAAAAAATCATATAAAATTGTCTGAAAATGTCAGTTTATTTACAAAGGTGTAAAAAGGCAATCTGAGAAAATTATTACAGAAAATTTGCACAATGGTTGAAAAAAACTGGAGCTTTTGCTATACTACTTGCATAAAAGCGCATGGAAATGCACAGAATAAGACAGGTGTAAGATGTTAAAGAAAATCGATATACTGGGAATAGAAGTAGATAATTATACAGTCCGTGAAGCAATGATGCAGGTGGAAAACTATCTGGATAACACGGTAATGAATACCATAGAGACCATAGATATGAAGATGTTAGAACTGGCAGGACGGGATGAAACGGTACGGGCGTGCATTGAACAGCTGGATCTTGCGGTAATCGGAGAGAAGGAGATTCTGATTGCGGCAGATGTTCATTCCAGCCAGCGGCTCAGTGAGACCATTAATCATGATTTCTTCCGGGAATTCATCAAGCGGATTATCCGTAACCATAAGAGAGTATTTTTATTGGCGGAAACCATTGCTCAGGAAGAACAGCTGGAGCATTTCCTTGTAGGAAAATACGAACAGATTGAGGTGGCGGGTCATTGTGCGATTGAGGAAAAGTCCAATGACTTTGAAAGTGTGGTAAATGAGATTAACAGTGCCAGTGCAGATGTTATTTTTTCCATTCTGCCGTCTCCGTTACAGGAACAGTTTTTGACAGAAAATAAAAGCAAACTGGATGCTAAAATATGGTATGGGTTGAGCAGTGATTATGCACCGCGTTCCCGTATCAGCAGAATATCCCAGATAGCGGGCAGATTGATTTATAAGAAGAAACTGCAGAGCAAATTACACAAATATAATAAAGATTAAAGGAAACGGATGGTTATGGGTCTGGGATATAAAAGACCGGCCATAGTGGATTATTTGTGTATGACAGCAGGAACCTGCCTTATGGGTATAGCAATTCAGTCCATCTATGACCCGGTAGGAATGGTTGTTGGTGGATTTACCGGAGTTGCAATTCTTATCAGACAACTGACAGTAAAATGGATTCCCGGAGGAATTCCGTTATGGTTTACGAACCTGGCGTTGAATCTTCCGGTTTTTTTATGCGCATGGAGAAGAAAAGGAAAGAAATTTTTGTGGCGGGCATTATATGGAATGGTAATGCTGTCTTTCTGGCTTCTGGTACTGCCTCACTGGAATATAGCACAGGATGATTATATGCTGGCAGCTATTTATGGCGGATGCATCTCCGGAGCGGGAATCGGTCTGGTTCTGGTGACGAAGTCCTCTACTGGAGGGACAGATATGGTAGCCACTTTATTACAGCGTTTTCTTAAACAATATACCATTGCACAGATTATGCTGGTGTTAGATGGTATTATTGTGTTAAGCGGAATGTTTTTCTTTGGAGTAAAGCCGGCGTTATATGCTGTGGTGGCAATTTTTATAACAACGGAAGTATCGGATGCAATTATGGAAGGTATCAAATATTCCAAGGCGGCGTATATCATTACGGAAGATGCCGCTGAAGTGGCAGATGCACTGATGCACCGGATGAACCGCGGTGTTACGGCGATTCATGCAAAGGGAATGTATTCCGGAAATGAGAAGGACATACTCTTTTGTGCAGTGCCGAAAAAGGAAATTGTAGAGTTAAAAGAGATAGTAATGGAACTTGACGCGAAAGCTTTTGTAATTGTGACGGATGCCCGGGAAGTGCTGGGAGAAGGTTTTTTGGAATATTAGCATAAAAATATTCACATTTCCTCTTTATTTTTTTGACGTTTTGCATTAAAATAAGATTCAAAGAGTTTTATCTTTCACAAAAGGATGCGAATTTTTTGTGAAAGTTGTCCAGTAACTGGGGCGATATTGATAAGAGAAGGAGAAAAAAGTATGATTTCAAATCAGATACTTCAAAACACAATTGACGGTTTGAAAGGGATTACAAGAGTGGATATGTGCATTATCGATACTGAGGGGAAAGTATTGGCAACCACATTTCCCGATGCAGATAATTATATCAATCCTGCATTGGCATTTGTAGAATCTCCGGCAGACAGTCAGGTGATTCAGGGATGCCAGTTCTTTAAAGTTTTTGATGATCATCAGATAGAATATGTTTTACTGGCAAATGGTGACAGTGATGATGTGTATATGGTGGGAAAAATTGCCGGTTTCCAGATTCAGAATCTTCTGGTAGCATATAAGGAACGGTTTGATAAGGACAACTTTATTAAGAATCTTTTATTGGATAATCTTCTTTTAGTAGATATTTATAACCGTGCGAAGAAGCTTCATATTGAGACGGAAGTACGCCGCGTGGTATATGTTGTAGAAACCAACCGGGAAAAGGACGGAAATGAACTGGAAAAAGTACGCAGTATCTTTGGTGGCAAGTCCAAGGATTTTGTGACAGCGGTAGATGAGAAAAATATCATTGTGGTAAAAGAACTTGCAGAAAATGAGACCTATGAGGATTTGGAGAAAACGGCAGAAGTTATCTTAAATCTGTTCAAGGCAGATGAAGACTGCGAGGCTTATATCGCATATGGTACCGTAGTAAATGAGATTAAGGAAGTATCCCGTTCTTATAAAGAAGCCCGAATGGCATTGGATGTAGGAAAGATATTCTTTGAAGAGAAGAATATTATTGCGTATTCTGCACTGGGAATTGGACGTCTGATTTATCAGCTCCCGATTCCACTTTGCAAAATGTTTATCAAAGAGATTTTCGATGGAAAATCTCCGGATGATTTTGATGAAGAAACACTTACTACCATCAATAAATTCTTTGAAAACAGCCTGAACGTTTCAGAAACATCCAGACAGTTATACATACACAGAAATACACTGGTATACCGTCTGGATAAACTGCAGAAAAGCACAGGCTTAGACCTTCGGGTATTTGAAGATGCCATTACATTTAAAATTGCGTTAATGGTAGTAAAATACATGAAATATATGGAGACATTGGATTACTAAGCAGTAGTTTTAGGAGGAACACATGATTAAGCTTGAACATGTAAGCAAGTCATATTCGGCAGGAATACCGGCATTAAATGATATCAGTCTTAATATAGAAGAAGGGGAATTTGTTTTTATCGTTGGAAACAGTGGCTCCGGAAAGTCAACACTGATTAAATTATTGTTAAAAGAATTAGAGCCGACCAAAGGGGTTATTACGATTAACAACCGTAATTTAAATGCAATCCGGAGAAAACAGATACCGAAATATCGTCGTAATGTAGGTGTTGTGTTCCAGGATTTCCGCCTTTTAAAAGACAGAAATGTATATGAGAATGTAGCATTTGCCCAGAAGGTAATAGGTACTCCGGCAAGGCTCATAAGAAGCAGTGTACCGACCATGTTATCTATGGTAGGGCTGGCTGCCAAATATAAATCTTATCCAAAACAGTTGTCCGGTGGAGAACAGCAGAGGGTTGCCATTGCAAGAGCACTGGTAAATCAGCCGAAGATTCTTCTGGCAGATGAGCCGACCGGTAATCTTGATAACCATAATGCATGGGAAATCATGAAGCTCTTAGAGGAGATTAACCAGAAGGGAACGACAGTAGTCGTTGTTACACATAATCTTGAGATTGTCAAGGCAATGAAGAAACGTGTAATCACAATGAAGAAAGGCGTCATTATCAGTGACGAGAAAGGTGATTGCAGCGATGAGGATTAGTTCGTTTTTCTATTCAATAAAACAGGGTATCAAGAATATCTGGCGTAACAAAATGTTTTCAGTAGCATCTATTGCGACCATGTGTGCCTGTATCTTTTTGTTTGGACTTTTCTATTCGATTGTAGAAAACTTCCAGTCAATGGTAAAAGAGGCAGAGGAAGGCGTTGCAGTATCTGTTTTCTTTAATGAGGGAATCTCGCAGGAACAGATAGATGAGATTGGTAATAAAATTAGTAAGCGTGTGGAAGTTGCCAGCTATGAATTTATTTCCGCAGATGAAGCGTGGGAAAGGTGTAAAGAGACATATTTTGGTGGCTCAGAAGAAGCAGCAGAGGGATTTGCGGAGAATCCACTTGCCAATTCTGCCAGTTATGAAATTTATATGAAAGATGTTTCCATGCAGGATGCACTGGTTACATATTTAGAGTCCTTAGATGGCGTAAGGGAAGTGCATCATTCTGCAGTGGTGGCAAATACATTGTCTGATTTTAATAAACTGATTGCGTATGTTTCCGGAGGCATTATCTTAATCCTGCTTGCGGTTGCTATCTTCTTAATCAGTAATACCGTTACAGTTGGCATCTCGGTACGAAGAGAAGAGATTGCGATTATGAAGCTGATTGGAGCTACGGATTCTTTTGTGCGGGCACCATTTGTAGTAGAGGGTGTGCTGATTGGACTTCTGGGTTCTGCATTGCCACTGATTCTGCTTTACTTCATGTATGGCAAGATTATAGTATATGTAGCGGACAAATTCAGCTTTTTAGATAATATTATGAATTTTATTCCGGTTGCAGAACTGTTTCACAGTCTGGTTCCAATTTCACTGCTGTTGGGAGTGGGAATTGGATTTGTTGGCAGCCGGCTGACTATTAAGAAGCATTTGAAAGTATAAGGACAAAGGGTATCGCCTGTGTACTGGGGCAGTCACGGGGATACCCTGTTTTGAATATATAAAAGGTGATGAGAATAAGATGAAGATACGAAGAAAAGTAACAACCGCAATACTGACAGCTGTGATGTTACTTTCTCCGGTGATGGAGATATCTGCCAGCAGCCTGTCTGATGCACAGAAGGAAAAAGAAAATTTAGAGAAGCAGTTAGAGGAGGCCCAAAGCGTCATTGATGGGCTGAAAGATTCCAAGGCTGATATTCAGACGAAGGTAAAGGAATTAGATCAGCAGCTTACAAGCATTTCTCTTGAAATTACCAATACACAGGCACAGTTAGAGGAAAAGAGTGCCGAGATTACAGACACCCAGAGCGAATTAGAGGATGCCCAGGCGGATGTGGCAAGCCAGGCAGAAGCTATGAGCAAAAGGATTCAGTTCATGTATGAAAATAGTGGAAAAATGTCATATCTGGAAGCATTTTTTCAATCCGGCAGTATGGCAGAATTTTTGAATCAGGCAGAATATATCCGGCAGATTTCAGAATATGATAGAGATATGCTGCAGCAGTACAATGACAGTGTACAGACCGTGGCAGATGCCAAGGAACAGTTAGAACAGGAATATACAGAGCTGGAAGAATTAAAGGCACAGGTAGAATCCCAGCAGCAGACCGTGCAGGCTCTGATGGATGCCAAGGAAGACGAACTGGATAAGGTAAAGAGTGACATTACGGTGGCACAGTCGGATGCAGATGCAGTACAGGCAGAGATTGATGCACAGAATGAAATTATTGCGCAGATTCAGGCAGAGGAAGCCAGAAAAAAAGCGGAAGAAGAGAAACGAAGACAGGAAGCAGAGGAAAATGGAACTACTCCGGATACGACTCCTGGAGATGTATACAGTGGCGGGGCTTTTGTATGGCCGTGTCCGAGCAGTACCAGGGTAACCAGTGATTACGGAACGCGATTATCTCCGACCCAGGGAGCATCCTCTAATCATAAGGGACTGGATATTGGGGCAAGCTATGGTGCGAGTATTGTGGCAGCGGCAGATGGAACGGTTTCCTATGCAGGCTATAATAATGGAATGGGCAACTATGTAATGATCAGCCACGGCAGCGGGCTATATACAGTATATGGGCATGCTTCGGCACTTTTGGTATCCACCGGTGATAAAGTCACGGCGGGACAGACGATAGCCCAGGTAGGAAGTACCGGTATATCTACTGGAAATCATTTACATTTTGGCGTATCCTTAAATGGAAGCTATGTAAGCCCATGGAATTATCTGAGTAAATAGTAAAAGAGGAAGAAAGATGGACGAAATAAGGGAAGAGACAAATTCAGCAGAAGCAATCAGGCAGGAAATAAAGGAAAAGAAAAGAACTTACTGGCGTGGTGCGATTACCGGTGCTGCTTCGGTCATGGCGGTATTGCTGATTGTATTATTGATTGGTATTTACAGTGGTGCTGTGGTAATTGGTGGAAAAGGTGGAACAGGAGGCAGCCAGACGGTAACAGCATCAGATGGTGATCTGCTTTCAAAGGATGTCATCAATAAGCTTGATAATCTGGCAGACCAGATTAATGCAGATTATTATGAAGATGTGGATCAGGAAGACTTGATTAACGGAATGTATAAAGGCTTGTTTGAGGGGATCGGAGACCCGTACAGTGAGTATTATACCCCGGAAGAATATGAAGATATCATGATATCCACCCATGCAAATTATTATGGAATCGGAGCAGGACTTACCCAGGATAAGAATACCATGGAAGTATCCGTTACCCATATTTATGATAATTCTCCGGCACAGGAAGCAGGATTAAAAGAAGGCGATAAGATAGTCAAGGTAGATGATATTGAAGCCACCTCTATGGAATTGTCGGAACTGGTAACCAACATCCGTGGCGAAGAGGGAACCACCGTTCATCTGGTAATTGAAAGAGAAGGGGAATCAGAAAATCTGGAATTTGATGTGTCCCGTGCCAAAGTAGATATTCCAACAGTAGCTTATAAAATGTTAGAAAACAATATCGGATATATACAGGTATCTGAATTTGCAGAGAATACACCAACCCAGTTTTCGGATGCAATTACAGATTTACAGGGTCAGGGTATGGAGAAGCTGGTTATTGATTTACGTGATAATGGCGGCGGAATGGTAGTATCCTGTCAGCAGATGTTGGATATGATTCTTCCGGAAGGAACTGTTGTTTATACGGAAGATAAATATGGCAACCGTCAGGATTATACTTCTGATGCAGAGCATTATCTTGATATGCCGATTGCAGTATTAGTCAATGGCAATTCCGCCAGTGCATCCGAGATATTTGCAGGAGCCATCCGGGATTTTGATTATGGAACACTGATTGGAACCACAACCTTTGGAAAAGGCATTGTGCAGAATATCATGCAGTTAAAGGACGGCAGTGCCATTAAGCTTACGGTAGCAAAATATTATACACCAAACGGTGATAACATCCATGGAACCGGAATTACACCGGATGTTGAAATTGAATATGAGTACACCGGAGATACCGAGGGTACTTATGATGAGATGCAGGATAATCAGATATTAAAAGCCATTGAAGTATTGAACGGAGAAGAATAATGAAGATGAATAACGAAGAGAAGAAAAAACTTATCATTCGCTATGTGGTGGCAGTAATTCTTTTGGTAGTTACCATTCTCGTACTTAAGGGGATGTATCAGGATGCGGAAGAGCATGACAATGCACAGAATACAGAAATTACAACAGAGATAAATCATGAGTGAATTAAATGAAAAGATTCGCCAGCAGTTAATGGAATGGGCAGAACCGGATTTTGGCACCTTTTCCGCCGGATTGATTCCGGGGGAAAAACATGTGCTTGGAGTAAGGTTGCCCTTACTTCGTTCTTATGCAAAAGAATTAGCAAAAGGAGACTGGCAGACTTACCTTTCACAGGCCTCGGATGATTCCATGGAAGAGACCATGTTACAGGGCATGACCTTAGGCTATGTGAAAAGTGATTTCACAGGAATCCGTCCGTATCTTGATGCCTTTCTTCCAAAGATTAAGAACTGGTCGGTATGTGACAGCACCTGTGTAAGTTTAAAAATTGCCAGAAAAGAGCCGGAGGCAGTTTTAGAATATTTACTGCCTTATCTTCGCAGTGACGAAGAATTTTTCATCCGGTTTGGCGTTGTGATGTTATTAGATCATTTTATTATGGAAGACTATATTGACCTTGTCTTAGAAGAGATGGATAAGATTCATCAGGATGCCTATTATGTGAAAATGGCAGTAGCCTGGAATTTGTCCGTGTGTTTTGTGAAGTTCCGGGATAAAACACTTTCCTATCTCAGGACAAATCATCTGGATGACTGGACTTACAATAAGACGATACAGAAAATCAGGGAATCCTATCGCGTGACCAAAGAGGATAAGGAAATGCTCTTAAAAATGAAACGGAAAGCAGAAAAATAGACTTTTCAACCAATATTAAGGAAAATATAATTGATTCGAAGCCGGGAAACCACTATAATGTTTATAGTGGTTTTTCTTACTTTACAGGAAATTGCTTTCCTGCAAAGAAAAAACGCTCCGCGGGGATGCGCACTGCGGCGTATAAGGTAGATGTCGCAAGCGACCGCGCAGGCGCGAGAATGTGCCAAGGCACATTCTTTGTTATACAGAAAATCATAAGAATATAAGAAAGTTGGTGATACTGTGGTTGAATTGGACGCATACCGATACAAATTAGGAACCTATAAGGCTCCACTACAGGAAGTGAGGGATTCACTTTGACTTAGCAGATAAGTCAAAAAAAATCGAAGAATTGGAACGGGAGATGGAAGCACCAGATTTCTGGAATGATGCAGAAGTGTCCCAGCAGAAGATGAAGGAGTTAAAAAGCTATAAGGATGACGTGGCAGTCTGTGCACAGCTGGAAGAGAAACTTTCCGACATTGAAACACTGATTGCGATGGGAGATGAAGAGAATGATGTTTCCCTGATTCCGGAAATCGAAGAAGAGATAAAGGAATACGAAGAAGCGTTTGAAAAGATTCGGATTAAAACCCTGTTATCCGGAGAATATGATAAAGACAATGCAATTGTATCCTTACATGCAGGAGCAGGCGGAACAGAATCCTGTGACTGGGCATCCATGCTATACCGTATGTATACAAGATGGGCATCCGATAAAGGATTTGCCATTGAAGTACTGGATTCCTTAGATGGAGATGAAGCAGGAATCAAATCCATTACCTTTCAGGTAAACGGAGAAAATGCTTACGGTTATCTGAAATCAGAAAAAGGCGTACACCGTCTGGTGCGGATTTCACCGTTTAATGCGGCAGGAAAGCGTCAGACCTCCTTTGTATCATGTGATGTGATGCCGGATATTGAAGAAGACATTGATATTGAAGTAAAGGATGAAGATATAAGGATTGATACCTACCGTTCCAGCGGAGCCGGTGGACAGCATATCAATAAGACATCTTCAGCAATCCGGATTACCCATTTTCCGACGGGAATTGTAGTAACCTGCCAGAATGAGCGTTCCCAGCACATGAATAAAGACAAGGCAATGCAGATGTTAAAATCCAAGCTGTATTTATTGAAACAGCAGGAAAATGCAGATAAAGCAGCAGATATCCGTGGTGAAGTCACAGAAATTGGCTGGGGAAATCAGATACGCTCCTACGTATTGCAGCCGTATACTATGGTAAAGGATACCAGAACCGGCGTAGAGACGGGAAATACAGATGCAGTATTAGATGGAGATATTGATATTTTCATCAATGGATATTTAAAGTGGCTGTCACTGGGTTGTCCGGAGAAGATGGGAGAGTAAGATGGAAAAAGTAATCATACCACTGGTCATTATTCTTGTCATTGTGGGAGTGATAGCAGGCGTTGTTTTCTATGTGAAAAATAAAGTAAGGAAATTCTCACAGGATCTCTTTGGAACAGATTCTTTAGTGGAAGGCTGGAAGAAACAGGAAGAGGAACTGTCTGTGACACCATGTTCCGTATCCGGAATGACAAGATTATTAGAACCACAGATACAGCGGGATTTCCCGGAATTTAACTGGGTGCAGTTTAAAAATAAGGCAGAAGATGCATTGAAATTGTCATTGATGGCAATTTCCGCACATAGTATAGGAAGGGCAGAGAGCCTGTCGGAAGCACTTAAAGAAGAAGTGGCAGCAAGAATTGAACAGAATCAGACAGCAGGTGTAAATGAGGTATATGAACGTATCCGTGTTCATCAGACTGAGATTGCCAGATATGAAAAACAAAAGGGTAAATGCATTATTACACTACAGAGTGCAGTGGAGCATATTCACTATAAAGAAAAAGACGGAAAACTGATTTCCGGTAAAAAAGATTTGTTAGAACAGACCAAGTACAACATGGAACTGATGTATATCCAGGATGAGAGCAAAGTCAGTGCTGATAAAGGGGTAGGACTTACCTGCCCGCACTGCGGTGCTCCGGTTACATCCCTTGGAGCGAAATACTGTGAGTTCTGTGGCAGTGAAGTAATACCAATCAATATGCAGGTTTGGTCTCTGCAGCATTTTTACGAAGTTACATACCAAAAGGTGTAATGAAAATATATAACATAAGAAAACAGGAGGTTTGTTATGGGTTTAATTAAAGCAGTAGCACAGGCAGTTGGAGGAAGTTTTGCAGATCAGTGGTTAGAGGTAATCGAGCCGGATGATATGGGAGATCAGACCGTCTTTACCAGAGGTGTGTTGATTCGCCGTGGACAGAATACAAAGGGAACGGATGATACCGTATCTAATGGTTCCATCATCCATGTATATGATAATCAGTTTATGATGTTAGTAGATGGTGGAAAAATCGTAGACTATACTGCAGAACCGGGATATTACAAAGTAGATAATTCTTCTTTGCCATCCCTGTTTAACGGACAGTTAAAGGATACTTTAAAAGATTCCTTCGCACGTATCAAATTTGGTGGTCAGACACCGGATAAACAGAAGGTATTCTTCATAAACCTTCAGGAAATCAAGGGAATCAAATTCGGAACAAGAAATCCGATTAACTATTTTGATAATTTCTACAATGCAGAATTGTTCCTGCGTGCACACGGAACTTATTCCATTAAGATTGTAGACCCGATTCGTTTCTATGCAGAAGCAATTCCAAGAAACAAAGACAGGGTAGAAATCACAGATATCAATGAACAGTATATCTCTGAATTCTTAGAAGCATTACAGACATCCATCAACCAGTTATCTGCAGATGGTGTCCGCATTTCCTATGTATCATCCAAGGGACGCGAGCTGAGCAAATACATGTCAGAAACTCTTGATGAGGAATGGAACCAGATGCGTGGTATGGAGATTCAGGCAGTAGGTATTGCAAGTATCTCTTACGACGAGGAATCCACTAACCTTATCAATCTGCGCAACAAAGGTGCAATGATGGGTAGTGACCCGAATGTAATGCGTGGTATTGCTGTTGGAAATATTACGGAAGGTATCCGTGATGCAGGTTCTAATGCAGCAGGTGCAATGACCGGATTTATGGGTGTTGGAATGGGAATGAATGCATTCAACAGCAGCATGGACAGCTTAAATCAGATGACAGCAGGCATGCAGCAGAACCAGCAGATGAATAATGGAGCACAGATGGCAGGCGGAGCAGCAGGCGTGCAGCAGGCAGCACCGGCTCAACAGGCAGCACCGGCTCAACAGGCAGCACCGGCACAGCAGGCAGCATCACCGGCAGGCAATGAGTGGACCTGCGAATGTGGAACAACAAATACCGGAAAATTCTGCTGTAACTGTGGAAAACCGGCTCCGGCTCCGGCAGTAAAGACAGACTGGACCTGTGAGTGTGGAGCAGTAAATACCGGAAAATTCTGTACTAACTGCGGAAAACCGGCTCCGGCAGCAGACTGGACCTGCGAATGTGGAACTGTAAATACCGGAAAATTCTGCAGCAATTGTGGAAAACAGAGACCATAATGGGGGAAGGAGCACTGCATGTCAGTAATTAGTTTTAAGTGCCCGAATTGTGATGGCGAACTGATTTTTGACCCTGCTTCCGGAGCATATAAATGCGAATATTGTGGTTCAAAATTTACACAGGAAGAACTGGATGCCATGAAGCCGGCGGAGGAACAGGAAAAAACTGCCGGCAGCATGGATGGAAGCCAGGCTTCTGAGAATACAGACGGAACACAGGAAGAGAAGAAGACAGAGGAAGAAGCAGTCATTTATACCTGCCCAAGCTGTGGCGCACAGATTGTAACAGATGCAACCACAGCGGCAACCTTCTGCTATTATTGCCACAATCCGGTAGTGCTTTCCGGAAGATTATCCGGAAACTATATGCCGAATAAGGTAATTCCGTTTGCAATTGACCGTAAAGAAGCAGAAAAACGTTTTATGGAATATGTAGGCAGGAAAAAGTTTGTTCCAAAGGCATTTTTCAATAAGAAACAAATTGATAAATTATCTGGTGTATACTTCCCATTCTGGATTTATGATACCAGGATGAATGGTAATCTTTCGGCAGAGGCAACCCGTGTCCGGGTATGGCGTTCCGGGGATGAAGAATATACCGAGACTAAATTCTATGAAGTAGAACGTGGCGGAGATGTATCTCTTTCCAATCTGGAACTGAATGCGTTACAGAAAGCCAACAAAGAGCTGGTAGAGGGTGTACTGCCATATCAGTTTGACAAGATGAAGGATTTCTCCATGGGGTATCTTTCCGGCTTCCAGGCAGAGAAGCGTGATATTGAAAAAGAAGGCGTAGCAGAGGAAGCTAGACGAGAGACAAAGGATTATGCAACCAGGCTCTTGCGGGAAAGTGTATCCGGCTATGACGGTGTGAAGGTACATAACTGCGGATTTTCTAATGGCAGTGAGAACTGGAATTATGTGCTTCTTCCAATCTGGACCATCACCTATCGCGCCAATAATGGCAAGATGTATTACTATTCCATGAATGGTCAGACTGGAAAAGTATGTGGAGAACTTCCGGTAGATTATAAGAAACTGACCCTGGTTAGTGGAATCATATCAGCAGCAGTGCTGGTACTTGGATTGTTAGGAGGGCTGCTGATATGGTAAAGAAAAAGATAATCGTACCATTACTGCTTTTATGCAGTATGTTATTTGCTGTTCCTGTTATGGCATCAGAGCCAAAGGCAGACTTCGTCTATGATGACGCAGAGCTTTTTAACCAGAGTGAAGCAGATTCCATCAGTGAAAAAATCAGCGGTTTTTCCAGTGAGACTGGCTGGGAAATCTATGCATTTACTACAGAGGATGCGCAGGGGTATACTTCCCAGGAGTATGGAGAGAATACCTTTGACCAGTATGCCACCGGCATGGACGGTGTTGCTTTTGTCATTGACATGGATAACCGTGAAATCGCAGTGGTTCATTTTGGAGAAGCAAACCGTTATTATACGGATGAAAGAGTAGAAAGTATTCTGGATGAAGGCTTCAATTATATGGGAGATGCAGAGTATGCAGATGCCATGGAGGCAATGATTGATGAGGCAGAATATTATTACGGACAGGGCGTGCCAACCGGTCAGTATAATTACGATGAAGAAACCGGGGAGTATGATTACTACGAGAAAAATACGCTGACCTGGTTTGAAATTCTGATTACCTTACTGGTGGCATTGGGCATCGGTGGTGCATTCTGTGGAATCACCATTGGAAAATACCGCCTGCATTTTGATAAGTACAAATATGATTATCACAAGAACAGCCATGTAAATCTTACAAACCGTACTGACCGCTTTGTAAATCAGGTAGTAACCCATCGTCATATCCAGAGGGAATCTTCTGGTGGAGGCGGAAGCAGTTCCGGCAGAACAACAGTACATACCGGAGCAGGAGGACGAAGTACCGGAGGCGGAAGCCGTAAATTCTAAGAGCTTTCGGATAAGGAAAGCAAATATAAAAATTCGTCAATTTACCCATATGGAATCCGAAAAAGGTTCCATATGGGTACTTTTGTATAAAAAAGAGAAATTTACTTGTAATGGCTGTGTATATGTGCTATCATCTTTCTGGTGAGAACAGTTGTATTTGTACCACAAACAGTCGGAGGGGAATATGGCAGAGAATACGAAGTATTTTGTGTTGAAAGAGAAGGCTGTACCAGAGGTATTGCTGAAAGTAGTGGAAGCGAAACGTCTTTTAGAATCTGGCCGCGTAACATCCGTACAGGAAGCAGCCGAGCAGGTGGATATCAGCCGGAGTTCATTTTATAAGTATAAAGATGATATTTTTCCATTTCACGACAATGCGAAGGGGAGAACAATTACGATGGTAATCCAGCTGGATGATACGCCGGGATTATTATCAACCGTTTTGAATATCGTGGCAGAATTTCATGCCAACATATTAACTATCCACCAGTCCATACCGGTAAACGGGATTGCATCCCTGACACTGAGTATTGATATTCTGCCGGAGACAGGAGATTTGTCACAGATGGTAGATAAGATTGAAGGACAGGATGGAATACATTATCTGAAAATATTAGCCAGGGAGTGAAACAACAATGAAAGCAGCAGTAATGGGATATGGAACAATTGGTTCCGGAGTAGTAGAAGTATTAAACATTAATCATGACAGCATTGCAAAACGTGCAGGCGAAGCAATCGAAGTAAAATATGTTCTGGATTTACGGGATTTCCCGGGAGACCCGATTCAGGATAAAATCGTGCATGATTACAAAGTAATTGCAGAAGACCCTGAAATTGGCATGGTAGTTGAGACAATGGGCGGTGTAGAACCGGCATATACTTTTGTCCGTGCCATGTTAGAGGCAGGAAAGCATGTAACAACTTCAAATAAGGCATTAGTAGCAGAGAAAGGTGCAGAACTGATTGCACTTGCCAAAGAGAAAAATGTGAATTTCCTGTTTGAAGCCAGCGTAGGAGGCGGTATCCCGATTATCCGCCCGTTAAATTCCTGCCTGACTGCAGATGTAATCGAAGAGATTACCGGTATCTTAAATGGAACGACCAACTATATGCTTACCAAGATGAGTGTAGAGGGTTCTGAATTTGCAGATGTATTAAAGGATGCACAGGATAAAGGATATGCAGAGAAAGATCCGACTGCCGATGTAGAAGGCTTTGATGCATGCCGTAAGATTGCAATCTTAACTTCTTTAGTATGCGGACAACAGGTAGACTTCAATGACATTCATACGGAAGGAATTACCAAAATCAGTGCAACAGATATCAAATATGCAAAAGCAATGGGTAAAGCCATTAAATTACTGGCAACCAGCCGTAAAGTAGGAGAAAGCTATTGTGCAATGGTATCTCCATGTATGCTTCCACAGGAGCATCCACTGTATCCGGTGAATGATGTATTTAATGCAATTTTTGTACATGGTAATGTATTAGGAGATGCAATGTTCTACGGAAGTGGAGCAGGAAAACTTCCAACCGCCAGTGCTGTTGTGGCTGATATGGTTGAAATTGCAAAATTCAAAGACACCAACCTTCCAATGGAATGGAGACCGGAGAAATTAGAGCTTGCAGATTATAAGATGGTAACCAACCGTTTCTTTGTCCGTACCAAAGCAGACGAAGCAGCAGTAAAGAATGCATTCGGAGCAGTTGAGTTCGTTGCAGCAGAAGGTGTAAACGGAGAACTTGGATTTGTAACAGAAGAAATGACAGAAGCAGCATATGAAGAGAAAGCAGCAAAACTTGCTGATATTCTTCAGATGATTCGTGTAAAATAGTTGCGAAAAACCCTTCTGGAAATTATAATTGTACTAAGGGTATAAATATAATTTCAGGAGGGTATTTTTATGTCAAAATTTATTATGGCGTTAGACGCCGGAACCACCAGCAACCGGTGTATTCTCTTTAATGAAGCCGGTGAAATCTGCAGTATGGCACAAAAAGAATTCCGTCAGATGTTTCCGAATCCAGGATGGGTAGAACATGATGCCAATGAGATATGGTCGACGCAGCTTGGGGTAGCAGTAGAGGCAATGTCTAAGATTGGTGCTACGGCAGCAGATATTGCAGCCATTGGAATCACCAACCAGAGAGAGACGGCAATTGTATGGAACAAAGAGACCGGAGAGCCAGTTTATAATGCGATAGTCTGGCAGTGCCGCCGGACCGCTGATATTGCAGATGCGTTAAAGAAAAAGGGGTTGGAAGATTCCTATCGTAAGAAAACAGGATTGATTATTGATGCCTATTTTTCGGCAACGAAAATCAAGTGGATTTTAGATAATGTGAAGGGTGCAAGAAAATTAGCGGAAGAAGGAAAGCTGCTCTTTGGAACGGTAGAGACCTGGCTGATCTGGAAACTGACGAAAGGGGAAGCACATGCAACCGATTATTCCAATGCATCAAGAACCATGCTTTTTAATATAAACACATTAACCTGGGATAAAGATATTCTGGCAGAACTTGATATACCGGAGAGCATGCTGCCAAAGCCGATGCCATCAAGCTGTGTTTATGGTTATACAGACCCGGCATATTTTGGAAGTGCGATACCGATTGCCGGTGCAGCAGGAGACCAGCAGGCAGCTTTGTTCGGACAGACCTGCTTTTCCGAAGGAGAAGCGAAGAATACATATGGTACAGGCTGCTTCCTTTTGATGAATACAGGAGAACGTCCGGTATTTTCAGAAAACGGACTGGTCACCACTATTGCCTGGGGGCTGGATGGCAAAGTAAATTATGCACTGGAAGGCTCTATCTTTGTGGCAGGTGCGGCAATCCAGTGGCTGCGTGATGGTATGCGTCTCATTGACTCCGCATCGGATTCAGAGTATATGGCGACCAAAGTAAAAGGAACTCATGGCTGTTATGTGGTTCCGGCATTTACCGGACTGGGTGCACCATATTGGGATCAGTATGCAAGAGGAACAATTGTAGGAATTACCAGAGGAACCAATAAGAATCATATCATCCGGGCAACTCTGGAATCTATTGCTTATCAGGTGGAAGGAGTTATCTCTGCCATGGAAGCGGATGCTGGAATCGAAATCCGTTCCTTAAATGTAGATGGAGGAGCCAGTGCTAATAATTTCCTGATGCAGTTCCAGTCAGACATGATACAGGCACCGGTCAATCGTCCGGCATGTGTAGAGACAACAGCAAAGGGTGCAGCATATCTGGCAGGACTTGCAGTAGACTACTGGAAGACCAAAGAAGATGTGATAAAGAACCAGCAGATAGAGAGGGTATTCCATCCACAGATGGAAGAGGAAGAGAGACAGAAAAAATTAAAAGGCTGGAAGAAGGCAGTAAAATATGCCTTTGGATGGGCAAAAGATACAGAAGAAGAGGAAGAGGCGTAAGCCGCTTCCTCTTCTTCACTTTACAGGAAATTGCTTTCCTGTAAAGTAAAAAACGCTCCGCGAAGATGCGCACTGCGGCGTATAAGGTAGATGTCGCAAGCGACCGGTGGCAGCTCCTTATAGGTTTTGATATATAATACCTTATGATATATGCGTCAGCGGCATAAAATCAATCTGAAAGAATAGAAGAGCCGCATTTTTCACAATGAAATTTATAATAATAATAGCCAGTGCAATCCAAAGAAATACTTCCCGGAAATGCATGCCAATACGAAGCCTTCCCTTAGAGAGCCGTTCAATGGTCTGGGAAATCATAAACCAGGTGCAGAGCACAAAGGCATATGGCACAAAGGGATGATAAACCAGTGAGTGCAGGAAATCCCCATGCAGTAAAAAAGCTACGGCTCTGGTGCCACCGCAGCCAGGACAGTAAAGTCCGGTCAGGCTGTGAAGCACACAGGGGAAAAGATATTTTGAAAGCTGGATATTTGTTGCTTTTATAAAAAGCACCAGCAGAAGAAGTGTGCCTATGATGCACCAGCAGGTGATATATAATCCGTTGTCCATAGCAGTGGACGTTTTTTTCTTTTCCATATAAACCCTCGCAAATCAGTATTCAAACAAAATATAGAATCTGTTGGTAGTATACAATTGTCATAAGGGAAAGTCAAAGTTATTGTGTTTCACCCAAGATATGTGTATAATAAAAAGAGGCACTTTTTTCAGACTTTGGAAGGAGGAGTGGTTTATGCAGATTGATGGATGGAATCCGAAAGATATAGGATATGATACCGGGTACAATCATACATATGGGGTCGGAACTGACGCAGATGCGAAGAGTACCGGGGTGGCAGAGGGCAGCAAAGGCGAATGCCAGACCTGTAAGAACCGGAAATATCAGGATGGTTCCAACGAGAATGTTTCTTTTAAATCAGCTTCCCACATCTCTCCGGAGGCGGCGGGAATCCGTGTGGCAGCCCATGAGGCAGAACATGTTTCCAATGCTTATGCCAAAGCAGCAGAAGGAAATGGTCAGGTGGTATCTGCAAGCGTAACACTTCGTACCGGCGTATGCCCGGAGTGCGGAAGAGTATATGTGGCAGGCGGAGAGACCAATACCACCATTAAGTATCCGAACGAAGCGAACCCATATCAGCAGGAGCGGAAGAGCCAGGATGCGGCAGATCTGACCGGAGCCAGAATCGACACAAGAAAATAAAACAGGAGCATGAGATAGATGAAAAGAAAATCAGCAGAAATAAAACGTATAGCAAGAGAAAATCTTACCGGACATTATGGATTGCCAATGGGAGCCATGGTAGTATCGCAGTTAATCGTAACTTTGCCGACCATGTTCTTTTCCTGGAATTTGACTCCGTATTCCGGAAAAATGGAGTGGGCAATTTATTATGTGGCAGCATTTGTACTGGCATTGCTGGGGGTTGTTTTAAATATAGGAATTCTCCAGATTGCCCTGCGAATGGGAAGAAAGCAGCCATATAAGTTTACCGATATGTTCTATGGATTCAATCATCATCCGGATAAATACATTCTGGCATACCTTTTATTTATGGTTGTGGTATTAATTCCGATGCTTCCGGCAATCGCAGTCTCTGTTGGAATGTATGTAACTGCCATTTCCGGCAGCATGAAAATCACAGAGGGGATTTTTATTGGCTATGTAGTAGCTATGTGTGTACTTGGAATTGGAGGAGAAGTGATCGCATTTATTCTTTCCTTAAAATATTCCATGCTGTTTTTGATATTGCTTGAGGATAATACCAAGGGAATCCGGCAGGCAATGAGGGAAAGTAAAGCACTGATGCAGGGCAACAAGGGAAGATACTTCTATATCATGTTAAGCTTCCTTGGCTGGTCTTTCCTTGGCCTCCTTTCATTTGGAATTGGCTTCCTGTGGATTGGACCATACTATACGCAGACACAGGTGACATTCTATCGTGACATTACAGGAGAATTAGACCGGACAGAAAACCAGACAGACCCATACGGAACAAAACAGCAGAATCCTCAGTACAGTACGTGGAGTGCTTCGGTATAAAAATAAGAAAAGAAAAATGCCGGGAAATCAGAATTGGTTTCCTGGCATTTTTCTTTTGCATATATTTACTGGTACATCTGATTCATTTCATTAAACTGCCGCATCAGTTCGTTATAATCAGCGGTATTTCCATTGGACATCTGGTTGATGAAATCGGCGTTGGTAAACATCATGACAATGACGAAAGTATAAAGTGCAATAGTAAGTACAAGACCAATAATTCCAAGGACGATACCGATTTTGCCGGTGGTGGAAAAAGTCATCTCGCCGCCACGGGAAAGAAGTCCTAAAATAATGGCAAGTGCCCCACAAGGCAGTGCTGCATACAGGCAGCAGAAAGTTACAATGGAGACAATGCCAAGAGCAATGGAAGCGGTGGCAAGTCCGGTGGAACGTTTGTCCATATAATTACGCCGTGGTGCCTGGTTCATGTTATATGAATAATTGGGATTTGGTTGATAGCCGTTTGGCTGCTGTTGAAAATCCATAAAAAACCTCCTCGAATCGTGAATAAATCTAGTATACCATTTTCTGCCGGAAAAAACAATAAAACCCAAAATCTTCCCTTTTGCAGAAATGCCGGATATGCTATAATGAGCGCAAACGCATCAACAGGAAAGGAAATACAAGATGGATATAACAGCAAAAATTGCCGAAGAACTTGGGATCAGAAAAAATCAGGCACAGGCAGCAATTCAGTTAATTGATGAAGGAAATACCATTCCTTTTATTGCCCGGTATCGAAAAGAAGCAACCGGCGCATTAAATGATGAAATATTACGTAACTTATTTGACCGGCTGACTTATCTTAGAAACTTAGAAGAGAAGAAAGAACAGGTCATTGCCAGCATTGAAGAACAGGGCAAGCTGACGGACGAACTGCGGAAACAGATAGAAGAAGCACAGACACTGGTAGTCGTAGATGATTTGTACCGTCCATACCGACCGAAGCGCAGAACCAGAGCAACCATCGCCAAAGAGAAGGGCTTAGAGCCGCTGGCAAATGTAATCAGTCTTCAGATGCTTAAGACTCCAATCTTAGAAGAAGCAGCAAAATATATCAACGAAGAAAAAGAAGTTCATACTGCAGAGGAAGCCTTAGAAGGTGCTAAGGATATTATTGCAGAGCATATTTCCGATGAAGCAGATTATCGTATCCACATCCGTGACCTTACCGTAAAACATGGTCGGATTGTATCTGCTGCCAAAGATCCGGAAACAGAATCTGTTTATGAAATGTATTATGATTTTGATGAGCCGATTACAAAAATGGCAGGACATCGTACGCTGGCATTGAACCGTGGAGAGGCAGAGAAAATACTGACAGTAAAAGTAGAAGTGCCGGAAGAACAGATTATTCCGTATTTACAGAAAAAGGTAATAACCAAAGATAATGCCATAACCAGACCTGTTTTGGAAGAAGTAATCGAAGACAGCTATAAGCGTCTGATTGCACCGGCAATCGAGCGTGAGATTCGAAGTGACCTTACGGAAAAGGCAGAAGACGGAGCAATCAAAGTTTTCGGAAAAAACTTAGAGCAGCTTCTGATGCAGCCGCCAATTGCAGGACAGGTTGTGCTTGGCTGGGATCCGGCATTCCGTACCGGATGTAAGCTTGCAGTGGTAGATTCGACCGGAAAAGTATTGGATACGACAGTTATTTACCCGACAGCACCACAGAATAAGGTAGAGGAAGCAAAAGTAGTATTAAAGAAACTGATTTCCAAGTATCATATTACACTGATTTCTCTTGGAAATGGAACAGCATCCCGTGAGTCGGAGCAGATTATTGTAGATTTATTAAAAGAGATTCCGGTAAAAGTACAGTATATTATTGTAAATGAAGCAGGTGCTTCCGTATATTCTGCAAGTAAACTTGCAACAGAGGAATTCCCAAACTTTGATGTGGGACAAAGAAGTGCCACTTCCATGGCAAGACGGTTGCAGGATCCGCTGGCAGAGCTGGTTAAAATTGATCCGAAATCCATCGGAGTCGGTCAGTATCAGCATGACATGAACCAGAAAAAATTAAGTGAAGCCTTAGGCGGCGTGGTAGAAGACTGCGTAAATAAAGTTGGTGTAGATTTAAACACCGCATCCGTATCCCTGCTGGAATACATTTCCGGTATCAGCAAAGTGATTGCGAAAAATATCGTGGCATACCGGGAAGAAAATGGAAAATTTGCATCCAGAAGCCAGCTTTTGAAAGTGGCAAAATTAGGACCGAAGGCATATGAACAGTGTGCCGGTTTTCTTCGTATTACCGGTGGAAAGAATCCGTTGGATGCAACCGGCGTGCATCCGGAAAGTTATGAAGCAACCAGAAAGCTTTTGGAAAAATTAGGATATTCAGAAGAAGAGATAACCGGTGGCGGATTAACCGGGATTTCAAAGAAGATTTCAGATTATAAGAAACTGGCAGCAGAATTGGAAGTAGGAGAACTTACTTTACGGGATATTGTAAAGGAACTGGAAAAGCCGGCAAGAGATCCGAGGGAAGATATGCCAAAGCCGATTCTGCGGAGTGACGTACTGGAAATGAAGGATTTGACCCCGGGAATGGTATTAAAAGGAACCGTCCGTAATGTCATTGACTTCGGTGCCTTTGTGGACATCGGAGTACATCAGGATGGACTGGTACACATTTCCCAGATGAGCGAACGCTATATCAAACATCCGCTGGAAGTGGTCAGCGTGGGAGATATTGTAGAAGTAAAAGTAATGAGCGTAGACCTTAAGAAACAGAGAATCCAGCTTACTATGAAACTGTAAATAAAAGGTAACAGATAAAATTGGGTATTGACAAGGAAAAAGCGAAGTTCTACAATAAACCCATAGTAATTGAATAGGAAGTCTTCGGGGCAGGGTGATATGCGAAGCATAGATTCCCGACCGACGGTGATTGTGCATGACACATTAGTCCGTGAACTGCAGTATTGCAGTTGATTTGGTGAAAATCCAAAACCGACAGTATAGTCTGGATGGGAGAAGATAAGTGACCATTAAGGTGATTATTTTGCGTGCCCCGGATAGTTTTATCCGGGGCTTTTATGGTACACCAATACTCCGGACATCCCTTGCAAGAGCTAAAAGTAAAGAAAAAAGGAGTAAAAGAAATGAGTACAAACAGTGTAACAACAAACAGCAACGTAAAAACAGGTGTAAATGCAAGATATCTGACGATGACAGCAATGCTTTCAGCCATTGCGTTCATCCTGATGTTCCTTGATTTTGCAGTTCCGTTTATGCCAAACTTCATCAAACTGGATATTTCAGAACTTCCGGCATTGATTGGAGCATTTTCCATGGGACCGGTCAGCGGAATTGTAATCTGCCTGATTAAAAATCTGATTCATCTGACTATTACAACCACAAGTGGTGTTGGAGAATTGTCCAATTTCATTCTTGGAGTAGCGTTTGTGCTTCCGGCAGGACTGATTTACAAATTTAAGAAGAACCGCAAAGGTGCATTAATCGGTTCTTTAGCAGGAGCACTTTTCATGGCAGTATTCAGTGTGGTATCAAACTATTTCCTGGTATATCCGTTCTATACAGCATTTATGCCGGAAGATGCCATTATTGGTGCTTACAATGCAATCGCTTCTGCAGTAGGCGGACATATGGATAATTTATTGGAATGTCTGGTAGTATTTAATATGCCATTCACCTTCTTAAAAGGTATGATTAGTGTTGGAATTACATTTTTGATTTATAAACATATTTCACCAATCATCAAAGGAACCAATAGCCGTAAGAATTAGACGTCCCTTTTTTGCCCGACACAAAATTGATAAAGAGTTTGTCTATTCCCGAAAATAATGCTATACTTCAATCAGAAAAGTAAGCAGGAGGAAAGACAATGCCAATTGAATTTGATGTAAAAATAACAGCGAACGATATGTACCGGTTTAATATGTATCATATATATACCAGTTTTACCGGAATCTTTTCCATCTTGGCAGCGGTGCTTGGATTTGTAGCCGCAGTGGGAACCTATGGAAAGGTAGATACCATGTATACGGTGCTTTACATCATATTTGGCATTGTCTTTCTTTTTTATTTTCCATTAACCTTGAAAATGCGGGCGGCAAGACAGATTTCCATGTCAGAGGCACTGAAAAGTACGCTGCATTATATGTTGGATGATGAAGGTGTCCATGTATCTCTGGGAGAAGAAAATGCCCTGCTGGAGTGGAAACAGATTTATAAAATGGTGTCAACAAAGCATAATGTTCTGATTTACAGCAGCCGCGTAAATGCATATATCCTGCCGATGGAAATTGTAGGCGGACAGTATGCAGCGTTGAAGGAACTGGCAGATAAGAATTTGAAGAAGCACCAGAATTGTATGAAGAAGAGATAGGAAGAAAAGTATATGGTATATGAAACATTTTCGGCAGAAGAAACAGAAAAGTTAGGCGAACAGATTGGACGGGAAGCAAAGCCGGGAGAAGTGTATACATTAATCGGAGATTTGGGAGTAGGAAAAACCGTTTTTACCCAGGGAATAGCCAAGGGTTTGGAGATAACAGAACCTATCTGCAGTCCGACTTTTACTATTGTGCAGGAGTATGAAGAAGGAAGAATGCCATTTTATCATTTTGATGTATACCGGATTGCGGATATTGAGGAAATGGATGAAATCGGCTATGAGGACTATTTTTATGGAAATGGTCTGACCATGATAGAATGGGCAAATCTGATTGAAGAACTTTTACCGGATCATTACCGGCAGATAACAATAGAAAAAGATTTGGAAAAAGGATTTGATTATCGCAGGATAACAATAGAAGAGGTGGAACGATGAAAATATTGGGATTGGACAGCTCCGGACTGGTAGCCAGCGTAGCAGTAGTAGAAGATGATGTGCTGTTGGGAGAATTTACTGTAAATTATAAGAAAACACATTCACAGACCTTGCTGCCAATGTTAGATGAACTTGCGAAAATGATAGAACTGGATTTGGATACATTAGATGCCATTGCAATTGCAGCGGGCCCGGGCTCATTTACCGGACTTCGGATTGGCTCTGCAACAGCAAAAGGATTGGGACTTGCACTGGATAAGCCGTTGATATCCGTACCGACCGTGGATGCACTGGCATACAACCTCTATGGGCATAGAGATATTATCTGTCCATTAATGGATGCCAGAAGAAACCAGACCTATACCGGTTTATATCAGTTTGAAGACGAAAAAATGCAGGTATTGTGCCCACAGTGCGTTGTGGGAATTGATGAGATTGTAGCAAAGATAAATGAAAACAATGCTCCGGTTGTATTTTTGGGAGATGGTGTCCCGGTATTTACCACTTATATAGAAGAAAACTGTAAAGTGCCATATTCCTTTGCACCGGCACATGTGAATAAGCAGCGTGCAGCAGCTGTTGCAGCTTTAGGAGAAGAATATTACAAAGCAGGTAAATTAGAATCTGCAGAAGAACACAAACCGGAATATCTGCGCCTTTCCCAGGCAGAACGCGAGAGGATGGAACAGCATGGAAATTCGTAGAATGTCAGAGGCAGATGTTTTTGATGTAGCAGCCATAGAGGCAAAAGTTTTTTCGCAGCCATGGAGCGAGCAGGGATTTCGCGATGCTCTTGCCATGAACCATGTGATTTTTCTGGTGGCAGAAGAAGCGGGTTCCATCTTAGGATATTGTGGAATGTATATGGCATTAGATGAAGGCGAGATTACCAATGTGGCAATAAGTGAAGCCTGCAGAAACAGAGGTTATGGGGAACAACTAGTAACAGAACTAATGCAGCAGGGTAGAAAACATGGTATTAGCCGGTATGTTTTAGAGGTAAGGGTATCCAATGAGCCTGCCATTCGCCTGTATCAGAAACTTGGATTCTCTGTACTTGGAACTCGAAAGAATTTTTATGAAAAGCCCTCAGAGGATGCATATATCATGAGCAGGGTCCAGTAATTTCCACTGCAAATTTATTAGAATGGTTCTATAATGAAAGAGAACCACAAGATAAGAGACGGAGGATGCGAAATGGTTTGCAATTGTTGTGGAAAAGAAATCGAAGAACGAAAACAGGATTATATTTATATAGAAAAAGAATGGAATTATTTTTCTGCTAAGGATGGTGTGAAAAGCAAACTGCGTGTATGCGAGTCCTGCTTTGATGAATGGACAAAACAGTTTGTGATACCGCCTTTAATGGAAGAAGTAACAGAAATTGTATAGAGAGCTGAGGAAATAGAATGTTAGATGTCTGTTTATTAGGAACCGGTGGAATGATGCCATTGCCATATCGCTGGCTGACTTCACTGATGACAAGATATAATGGCAGCAGTCTGATGGTTGACTGTGGCGAAGGAACCCAGATTGCAGTAAAAGAAAAAGGCTGGAGCTTTAAGCCGGTGGATATTATGTGCTTTACACATTACCATGCGGACCATATCAGCGGACTGCCTGGAATTCTTCTTACCATGGGAAATGCAGAACGAACTGAGCCGCTGACGATGATTGGACCAAAGGGACTGGAACGTGTGGTAAATGCACTGCGTGTGATTGCACCGGAACTGCCTTTTGAGATTAAATTTATAGAACTGACGGAACCGGAAGAGACTATAGAATTAAAGGGATATACGATCCATGCTTTCCGGGTGAACCATAATGTTACCTGCTACGGCTATACCTTGGAGATTCCAAGGGCTGGAAGATTTTCAGTGGAGCATGCGTTAGAACGGCAGATACCGCAGAAATACTGGAGCCGCCTGCAAAAAGGTGAAATTATTGAAGAAGAGGACAAGACCTATCTGCCGGAAATGGTATTAGGCCCGCCAAGAAAAGGCATCAAGCTGACATATTGTACTGATACCCGCCCGACGGAGAGCATTGCAAAAAATGCCAAAGATTCCGATTTATTTATCTGTGAAGGTATGTATGCAGAAAAAGAGAAACTTGCAAAAGCGAAACAATATAAACATATGACTTTTTATGAAGCAGCACATCTTGCCAAGGATGCCGGGGTGAAAGAAATGTGGCTTACCCACTTCAGCCCGTCCCTTGTAAGGGGCGAAGACTATATGGATGCTGTAAGGAAGATATATCCGAATGCATATTTAGGCAAAGATGGAAAGAGTGTTACACTGGATTTTGAGGAGGCGTAAACATGAAGAAACGTACAGCAGGCATAATTAAGACAGTTATTATAGGTGTGATTTGCATTGGAATTGTGGTCGGATTTTATTATTATCTGACAAACCGCTCACCAAGAAGTGTGGAAACAACAGGAGAAACAGATGAGATAACCTCTGTTTTAAGTAAAAATTTAGAGAAGGATTATCCGGCGTCACCTCGTGCTGTAATCAAATATTATAATAGGATTCTGCTCTGCCTTTATAATGAAACTTATGATGATGAGCAGTACCAGAAGCTGTTGGAGAAGATGCGTGCACTGATGGATGAAGAGTTATTGGAAAACAATCCGCAGGATACATTTTCAACCCAGATGCAGAATGACATTGCGGCTTATAAAGCAGAAAGTAAGATTATAGCAACAGCATCTGTCTGCGATACAGATGAAGTGGCTTATAAGAAAGTAGATGGAAGTGATTGTGCCTATGTGACGGCATCTTATTTCCTGCGCTCTACCAAGGCATATAACCGGGCTAACCAGGAATATGTGCTGCGTAAGGATGAGAATGGGGACTGGAAAATATTAGGATTTGTGGCACTGGAAGGAGACAATGGTGATGCAGAAAAATAAAGGAGATATTGCAATTCTTGCAATAGAAAGTTCCTGCGATGAGACTGCGGCGGCAGTTGTAGTAAATGGAAGGGATGTGAGATCGAATATCATTTCATCCCAGATTGCATTACATACCTTATATGGAGGTGTGGTTCCGGAAATTGCATCCCGTAAACATATTGAGAAAATTAATCAGGTAATAACAGAAGCAATGCAGGAAGCGCAGGCAGACTGGGCAGATATAGACGCAATCGGTGTAACTTATGGACCGGGATTAGTGGGTGCCCTCCTGGTTGGCGTGGCAGAAGCGAAAGCAATCAGTTATGCAAGAAATATTCCACTGGTAGGTGTGCATCATATTGAGGGACACATCAGCGCAAATTATATTGAAAATAAAGAGTTAGAGCCACCATTTTTATGTCTTGTAGTATCCGGCGGTCATACACATCTGGTAAAAGTACTGGATTATGGAAAATATGAGATACTTGGAAGAACCAGGGATGATGCAGCAGGTGAAGCCTTTGATAAAGTGGCGAGAGCAATCGGATTAGGCTATCCGGGTGGACCAAAGATTGAAAAAGTAGCACATGAAGGAAATCCTCATGCTGTGGAATTCCCAAGACCGAAGATTGCAGATGGGGAGTATGACTTCAGCTTCAGTGGCTTAAAGTCTGCTGTTTTAAACCATCTGAACAGCTGTAAAATGAAAGGTATTGAGATTGTGCAGGCGGATATTGCAGCATCTTTCCAGAAAGCGGTTATTGATGTGCTGGTGGGAAATGCCATGCATGCCATTGAAAAATATCAGATTGATAAATTTGCTATTGCGGGAGGAGTGGCTTCTAATGGAACCTTAAGAGGAGCAATGGAAGAAGAGTGCCGGAAGAGAAATGTGGCATTTTATCATCCGTCGCCGATTCTCTGTACCGATAATGCAGCAATGATAGGTGCAGCAGCATATTATGATTACCGGGCGGGAATCCGTTCCGGACTTGATTTGAATGCAGTACCAAACTTAAAATTAGGAGAACGTTAATGGCAAAGTATACAGCAATCGTGCTTTCTGCGGGAAAAGGAAGCCGCATGGGAAGCTCTGTCCATAAGCAGTATCTGCTTCTTTGTGGGAGGCCGGTGATTTATTATACCCTTAAGGCATTTGAAGAAAGCCCGGTAGATGAAATCGTACTGGTAACCGGTGAAGGAGAAGAGGAATACTGCCGGAAAGAAATTGTAGAAAAATATAAATTGCATAAAGTAACGAAGATAGTAAAGGGTGGTAAGGAACGTTACCACTCTGTTTTTCAGGGCTTAAGTGCGTGTGAACATACGGATTATGTACTGATTCATGATGGGGCACGCCCGTTTATAGGGCAGGAAGTCATCCAACATATAATGGATGAAGTGCAGAAAAAACATGCATGTATTGCAGCTGTGCCGGTGAAGGATACCATAAAAAAGGTAGATGAAAATGGAAAAGTAGAGGATACACCACCAAGAAAAAGCCTTTATACGGTACAGACACCGCAGGCATTTTTCTATTCCCTGATTTATGATTCTTATCAGAAGATGATAGCGGATGGAAGAGAAGATGTTACAGATGATGCAATGGTAGTGGAGGCGTATGGAAAAGTTCCGGTATATGTAATAGATGGGAGCTATCGCAATTTTAAGATTACAACACCGGAAGATTTGGAAATGGCGGAGTTTATGCTGAATGCAGGAAATCCTGGTAAGGGTGTATGTTCATAGAAAATGAACCATCCGGCACCAATGGGAAATCAAATGAATATGTTTTGAAATTTTGAAAAATGATTTTGAAAAAATGAAAATAATTGTTGACATGCTATCTATTTGATGATAGAATCATTTTTGCGCTGATTTGAAGCGTATCAATATGGAGAGATATCGAAGTGGTCATAACGAGGCGGTCTTGAAAACCGTTTGTCCGCAAGGGCGCGTGGGTTCGAATCCCACTCTCTCCGCTTCCAACTTAATAATTGGAAACTGATTCGGAGAAGTACCCAAGCTGGCCGAAGGGACACCCCTGGAAAGGGTGCAGGTCGTTAACAGCGGCGCGAGGGTTCAAATCCCTCCTTCTCCGCTCGCTTGTGAGATGATTATGCGGACGTTCGACAATGGATTTTACGACTGTAAAAAATAAGTCAAAAAAAGTAAAAAAAGTTGTTGACAAAGAAAGAGTCCTGTGATAATATAAACAAGCTGACCGGTGAGAGCAAAGCAAAAGAGCTCACAGAACTGGTCAAGAACCTTGATAACTGAACAGTGAAATAACCTTGAAAGATTTTGAGAAAAACGTAATCAAAAGATTACAAAATCATTCAGGACAGCATCTCTATTCAATAGAAGAATGCGACCTAAAACAGTAAACTTTAGGATATTTAGCCAAGCTAGATTTCTGAAAGGACAAACACTATAACATGAGAGTTTGATCCTGGCTCAGGATGAACGCTGGCGGCGTGCTTAACACA